>Ga0247834_1000141_pt1 | contig 129943 bp, 119 predicted proteins | sample LaCruzMarch2015__8_FD_187118 | JGI IMG/M metagenome (GOLD analysis project Ga0247834, IMG submission 187118) | Freshwater microbial communities from meromictic Lake La Cruz, Castile-La Mancha, Spain - LaCruzMarch2015_12m | ecosystem: Environmental > Aquatic > Freshwater > Lake | place: Spain...
CTGGCTCGTAAGTTGTCGGAAAGCGGCGTACGTTTTGTGCAATTGTATCATCAGGGTTGGGATCAGCATGGAAATTTACCCAATGAAATGAAGGGTCAAGCACTGGATGTAGATCGCCCTTCGGCAGCATTGATTACCGATTTAAAACAAAGGGGTTTATTAGATGAAACCCTGGTAATCTGGGGCGGTGAATTTGGAAGAACCAATTATTGTCAGGGCAAAATAGCTCCCGAAAATTATGGTCGCGATCATCATCCCCGTTGTTTTAGTATTTGGATGGCAGGTGGCGGTATTCGGCCAGGAATGGTTTACGGTGAAACAGATGAGCTGGGTTATAATATTGTACAAAATCCAGTACACGTGCACGATTTTCAAGCAACCGTATTGCACCAGCTGGGGTTGGATCATGAAAAACTGACGTATAAATTTCAGGGCAGAAGGTATCGGTTAACCGATTTGTATGGATCGGTGGTAAAGGATATTATCGCCTGATAAGGATAGATGATTTATGTAACGCCCTGAAAATTTGGGTAACTATTTTTCTTTCATGAAGCGATTTTTTTCTGTTATACATTTACTAACCTGGGCAGGAGCCGGCTTCCTGATTTTTCTATTATTTTTTCACAGCCGGATTTCGTTACCATTATTGCTTCAATTAGCAGGTCGGCTGCATCCGGTAGGGTTGCATTTTCCACTGGTATTGCTCTTACTGGTAATGGTGTGTGATGTATTACCAACTGCTGCGAAACCTCCGGAAATTTTTTTACAAGGCTTGCGAAGCATTACCATGTTTTCTGCGGTGCTAACCGCCATCTTGGGTATGTTGCTGTATATCGAACAATCGGTGGAGGGTGATGCAGTTCAGTACCACAAATGGCTGGGTATGGCACTCGCATTTTTCAGTTGTGCTTATTGTGGGGCACATGCCTATTTGCAGGCGCGGGTTCCATTATTTCGGGTATCGGGATTGGTTTTATTTATATTAATTATAACCACTGCCCACTTTGGCGCTAACATAACCCATGGCGAAAATTATTTAACGGGCCCATTGCAAAAAAATGAGCCAGCAATTATTGATACCAACAAACTTACCGCCTGGGAAGCCGTATATCCGATTCTAAAAACCCGCTGCGGTGACTGTCATATCGGGTCGGTACAAAAAGGCGGATTGAGTATGAACGACAGCGCCGCAATTATGAAGGGCGGTAAAGAGGGTAAATGCATCGTGGCGGGGGATAGTAGTAATAGTCAACTGATTCATCGTTTGTTACTGCCGTTGAGTGATAAAAAGCATATGCCGGAAGCCGATAAACCTCAGCCCACTCCGGCAGAAATCAAGCTATTAATTAGCTGGATAAACGCCGGTGCCCCTTTTTCAAAGCTGCTTATTCAGCTACCAGAAAGCAATCCATTTCGGCAGGCGGCTATGGCTAGTAGTAGGGTAAATACTTTATCAGCTTCTCGTAACTATACATTTGCTGCTGCGGATGCTGGGGATATAAAAAAGCTTTCGGATAATTATCGGGTTATTCAATCGCTGGCAAAGGATATACCTGCTTTATCGGTATCCTTTTTTGGAAAAGCGAATTATAATTCGCAACGACTTACTGAATTGCAGCCCTTACAGGAGCAAATTGTATCGCTGCAACTTGCTAAAATGCCCGTAACCAATAACGACCTTGCCTGGATAGGAAAATTGCCTCATCTAGAAAAGCTGAATCTAAACTATACACAGGTAACAGATGAAGGACTTTCGCAATTAACTTCACTTACTGCTTTGGAATCTCTTTCGCTTACCGGAACCGGCGTAACCGCAAAAGGCATTGCTGGATTTTTGCAACAGCACAATCTGAAGGAGTTATTTCTATGGGACACTCCGATACCTACTCAGGAGATTGCCAATTTGCAAAAGCAATTTAGTAAAACTGTGATTGAAGCAGGATTTCGGGGAGGAGATACTACGGTACTTGCACTGAATGACCCCATCATTCAAACTGCCGAGAGATTTTTTACGGGTGCACAAAATTTGCAAATCAAACATGTAATTAAGGGAGCTGCCTTGCACTATACATTAGATGGGAAGGAACCGGATAGCGCTAGTGCTGTATATACACAACCAATATCTATTAGCGGAACCACAAGCCTTCAGGTGAAAGCCTATAAGAAAGGATGGTTGCCTAGCAAGGTAGTACGCAAAAATTTTATTCGTGCCGGATTCTCGTTTGTTAGCGCTACTTTTTTACTGCCTGCCGATCAAAAGTATCGGGAAAATGCTGAGAATGTGTTGAAGGATTTTGATGCCGGCGACCCTGCGGACTTTTCAACCAAGTGGCTGGGGTTTCAGAAAAATGATGCATTGGTGGTTTTGGATGCAGGAGAACTACAATTGCTAAAGGAGTTACAGATAAATGCATTGATTAATGTGGGTGCGCATATATTCCCGCCGGTATTTATAAAAGTTTGGGGAAGTATAGATGGGAAAAACTGGACCTTGTTGCAAACGGTAAATCCTGCCAAGGCCACGCCTACTTCTACCACTGGTGCCCTGCTGATACCCATAACCTTCTCAGCAACCAACGTAAGGTATGTAAAGATGCAGGCACATCCTGTGCCGGTTTTACCCAACTGGCATCCCGGAAAAGGCTTACCCGCCTGGTTTTTTGTGAGTGAGGTAGTGGGCAATTAATCTAGGCTACTAGCTTGTTAGTAGCCTATTCTTGCACTGCCAACAACGCATCCACTATTTCTTGTGGCGTTTTTGGGGTATAATTAAAATGCTGATTGAACTTACTGCTATCAAAATAATAGTCAGCAGAATATTGATACAACATTTCAACCATTTCCCGCATAAAGGGTACGAAAATACCTAAGAATTTAATCATACCTGCAGATATTATGGTATACTCTTGTTGCTGATGCATCCGGTGAGCGAAAAGTCGAATCCATTCGGCACCGGTTATGCGGCTTGCATCGGTTGGTAAATTCCAAACCTGTTGAAATGCTTCGGGGGTGTTTCCTAAAAGGGCCGTACCCTTTGCCAAATCCGGTAAATAGCTGAAGTTATGCACCACGTTGGCATTACAAATCCATTGGGCTTTTTTACCTTTTTTTAACCGATCGTAAACAAGCGGTTTAATCAATCCCTTATTTTCATCAAGGGTAATAAAATCTGCCGAACGGGCAATTAGTCCAGAGAGCCCTTTCTTTTCAATGGCTTCCATAAGTATCCTCACTACTTCCGCGCGAATGACTCCTTTTTTACTACAAGGATTTATTGGAGAAACTTCGGTAATTGGGTTGATGTGATCTTTACTAAGGGCATATATATTATCGAAAAAAACCAGTCTTACTCCGTGAGAAATACAGGCATCTGTTACATTTTTCATCAGGGTTGGCCAGTTTTGCTGCCAAACTGAGGTTATATAAGGAAAGCCAATCGTTAGATAAGCAACTTCACTACCCTCAACGGCAGCAAACACTTCTTCTCGAACAGATAAGTCTGCCTTGAACCATTCTGAACCGAAAGGGCCAGTGATAGAGCTTCTGCTCACCAGCCTTACTGGTTTTTGTAATATAGTTAACTCTGCTGCCAATTCTTTGCCAACGGGTCCTCCAGCGCCTAAAATGGTATGTTTCATAGGTGTCAGTTTTAATTATTTCCACCTCCCAACCACTCTTTAAATGCAGCTACCTTTTCTCTGCTTACAACCGTATCGGCAAGGGCAGGAGCTTTTAGTTCAACCTGCAGTCGATTGCCTGCCCAGGAATGTACTTTAGCAATTGCCTCAATATGAACAATCAGGTTACGATTAATACGGAAAAAAAGTCGGGGTGATAATTCGGTTTCTAAATCACTCAGGGTATTATCTAAAATGTATTTGTTATTCTGGGTATCCACTGCATAAGCAAATTTTCCTTCCGCAAAAAAATAAGCAAGCTGATCAACTTTTAAATAACTCAGTTGTTGCCCTCGTTTTATTAGGATTCTTTCTTTGTATTGCGGGGCATTTAATTCTTTTAGCATCCGAAGTAGTTGATCGGTTTGATTATCCGCTTTTTTCCCGTTCAGTTGCTCATGCTTTTGGATGGCTCTTTTTAATTCTTCCTCATCAATAGGTTTTAACAGATAGTCGATGCTATTCACTTTAAAAGCCTGTAACGCATATTGATCGTACGCAGTTGTAAAAATTACCGGTGCCGTAATAGTGGTTTGATTAAATATTTCGAAGCTTAACCCATCTGCCAGATGAATATCCATAAAAATCAACTGATCTTCTGAATGCTGGCTAAGGTGCGCTACGGCTTGTTGTATGCTGTCGGCTTGCCCAGAGATTTGCATATCGGGGCGAATATCCAAAAGCATTTTGGTTAATCGGTTAACTGCCGGCTGCTCGTCTTCTATAATAAATACTTTCATGGCATAATTAAATCAGCGGAATGGCTACAATAAAATCTTGCGGCGTTTCGGTTACCGTAACTAATTTTTCGGTTAAAAGTTTATATCGGTTTCGGATATTCATCAGACCGATACCTGTAGATTTTTCTACTTGTTGTTTCTTTTGAATATTATTTCGAACAATTAGTTGACCTTCTTCAGTTGTTAGGGTAATATGCAGGGGGTATTCCCGTGAAACGATATTGTGCTTGAGTGCATTCTCTACAAGCAGCTGCAGCGAGAAGGGAACGATTCGAGTATGCATTTCCTTTTCGGGGATATCCATGTTCAATTGGAAATTGTTGCCAAAACGGGTATTCAGCAAAAAAGCGTAGGCTTTTAAAATTTGAATTTCTTCTTGCAGGGGAATCGTTTTTTCGTCTCTTACTTCCAGAATGTACCGGTAAACTTTAGAGAGTTGCTCAACAAAAGTTACCGCCTTTTTTGGATCTTCCGGAATAATTGCGCAAAGCGTATTCAGATTGTTGAACAAGAAATGAGGGTTAACCTGTGTTTTTAATGCGTTCAACTCGGCACGTAATCCTTCGCGCTTTAGATCTTCGCTTCTTGTTAGGGATTCTTTTAATTGCTGAATAAAATATACCACTTCATAGATAGAAGTAATTGCAATGGTAGTAAATATAGAAGAGTTAATACTTAAAATGATAATCTCTTCTTCAGGTAAGCCCAATTGATTTAACAAACAATAATCTTCCAACAAATACCCAATCAGCAAACTGATAACCGGCGTAAAAATCAGCATCAAAATTGATTGAATAATCAATCTTTTTTTTAGTTGCGCAAAACCGGCATACTTCGTTCGTGCCCAAATCATGATTGCCCGGTTTCCTAACCAAAGCGTTAAAGTAATTAACAGTGTGGTTATATAAATTGGAAAAGTAAATTGAGGAGCTTTGTTAAATCGAATCCCAAAGAAAACAAAGGGTATCAGCAGTGAAACGATGGGGCCTCCAATAATGATGGCCCATTTATCGTTCCAGCAGATAAGGTCTTTGTTAAAATCTTTTTCTAAATCGTGCATTGGGAGGCTTTGTGCTATGAAGTTACTAAATTATCAGTGGAGAAACCGAAGCGCCCTTTTAAAAAGTAATTTGATAGTTAATATTCGGGAAGAATCCAATTTGATTGATCTCGCTTACTTTACCGGTTCTAGGATTAAGACTTCTAATATATACATTCGCTCGGTTGGTAAGATTCTGTAAATCTATATACCATTTCTGCGTTGTTTTTTTACCATTGCGGGTATAAGAGAATTTCAGGTCCCAACGGAGATAGGTATTGTTCTGTAAGCTAAATGCTTCATTTTCTTTGTAAACTACATAGCCCAAATTTTTAGAAGCTGCTATATCAAAAGGCGTATAACGCTGGCCACCGGCAACCGTAAATCGGGTATCAATACCAAACGTGTTTTTGCCAGATACCTTCCATTCTTTTCCACCCAAAAAGTTTGCCACATAGCCACTGTTGAATGCCGTATTTCTCCATACCCCATCACTCCCCTGATACTCCGAACGGAAGATGGATCCAGTAACCAGATAATAAAAGCCCTTATGTAAAAAACGCTCCAGGGTAATTTCCCAACCCAGATTTCTTCCCTGACCATTATTAATCAGGTTTACCTTGTCGGCATAGTTAAATCCTGCCCCCTCATTCAGCATGCTAAATGAACTGGCTATTTTTTCTACGGCTGCACGATAAATGTATTGACTATACACTTCTGTTTTGATGCGCATATGCGAATTCAGGTTCCAGTCGTATCCTGCCACTGCATGAAAGCTTTTTACAAAGTCGAGGTTTTTATTGGTAAGTGCTCCGGGAGGAGTGGTAAACTGACTTTTGTAAAAATATACCTGCATGGGTTGCAATTGGCTATGCAAGCCAAGGCCCAGGTTAAAAGATTGATTGGGCTTGAACTGATATTTCAGATTCCATCTGGGTTCGATGCTAGAAGTTTGATTGAGGCTAAACAGTTGGGTATACAATCCCACATTAGTAGATAGCTGATTAGAAAAACGGTGACCCCAGTTGAAGAAAATCCGATACAACGCTGCGCGGTCATCTGATTGCGTGAGATATCGCAAAACAGAATCTCCCTCTGGTACCGATTGTTGTTGCAGGTTAATACCATAAAAGTCTGCCAGTCCCCCAATTACCAATTGATTTTTGGCAGAAAACTTTTTATTAAACAGATAACCTACGGAAGCTTTGGTTTGCCGGTTGTCAACATCAAATACGGTTTGATTGGGTTTTCCGGAAGGAAGCACTTCTTCGCGATAGGTGCTCTTGAAGCCTGACAATGCAAGGGTTAATTTACCAGATGCGGTGGGTGTAAAGAAGTAGGTATGCGTCATACCAACTACACCTGTTAATGATTTATTATTACTGGTGCGGGCTTTGCCATCATTGGTGGTATACAGATTGTCGCCTGTAGAGTCTGCAGGGAAGGTAATATGACTTTCACCGCCTAATCCAAACCAGTCAAAAGTTCCATGCTTTTTGGTAACCAGGTGTAATTTGAAGTTGATATCCTGGTAATAAGGGGTAGCTGTTCCGGTACCAACGCTCAATCCTAAAGCCTGAATGGCAGCCACCAGTGAATAGCGGTAATTGAAAAGGTAGGATGATTTTTTGTTTTTACCGAGTGGACCTTCCACCCCCAACTCAAAACCATTGAATCCCATTTGTCCGAGCCATTCTGTTTTTTCTGCATTACCATTGCGCATGCGCAGATCGAATACACCTGCTACGGCATTTCCATACTGAGCAGGAAAGGCACTGGTTATAAAGTCGGAGTTTTTAAGGGTATTGGTATTTAATATAGTTACCGGTCCGCCCGTAGAACCTACGGTGCTGTAGTGATTCGGGTTGGGTATATCAATGCCATCCATTCTCCATAAAACTCCGGAGGGAGAGTTTCCTCTGATAACAATATCATTGCGGGCATCGTTAGGACCGCTTACGCCGGCAAAATTTTGTGCCATTCTGCTGGGGTCGTTACGGGTGCCTGAGTAGCGTACTGCCTCATCCATACTTAACTGACGTGCACTTACCACGTTACTTTCATTCAATGCTTTGAATTTCGATTTGCCGGAGGTAACTACCACTTCATTTAATACTTGTACTTTTTCTCTCAAGCGAAGTTCTAGCACTACTTCTTTGGTAGAAGTAACCTCAATGTTATTGATTACGGATTCTTCATAGCCTACGCGGCTGATGCGCAGACGATGACGGCCAACGGGCACTTCGGAAATATTAAAGGCACCGGTGGCAGTTGAAATAGAGCTGGGTTGCGCATCCAGGGTTTCTATGCGGATGGTTACGCCCGATAAGGGTTGGTTAGATTGTTCGTCTATGATTATTCCCCGGATAGTTTGGCGGGGTAATAGGTTTTGGGCAAAGAGTCCTTTACTGAAAATCAGTAAGAGTGCAAGGGATAGATAGATGGCTTTTTTCATGATATGATTATTTTGAGTTGACATTTTGATACCACAATGCTATTTCAGAACCCTTGGGTGTCCGAGGGCAAGTGGAGTGAACTGTAAAATCCGGGGAGTAAATGGTAAAAATGGGGTGTGGGCGGCCAAAAAATTCAGAGAGCAGGCAATGAAATCGTTTTCGCAAATTTTGATGGTTACCAGCCAATCCGGCATTAGTTTCGGGATATTGAATGCCGGTTATGTATACATCAATATGTACCTTTCTATCATTTTTGGGATGCCTGATAGGGGAGGAATCATTGATTACTCAGCCTGTATTTTCCGACTCAACAAGGCTTCAGGCCAAAATAGGGAGCCGCGATGCCAATAATGATTTGGTAAAGTCCCAATATTAATTATATGTGCCCCTGGGGAATCGGATGAAAGAATTGAATATGAACAAATACCGGCTGGCAGCCTTTATATTTGCCGGAGCCAATCATCTTAAGTAAACAGAAAAATTAATCCTAAAAAATAGAATAACATGATACCTACAAAATCGTATGCTGCCTTAAGTAAGCACACCCCACTCGAACCCTATTCTTTTGAGCGAAGAGACCTTCGTGCCGACGACGTTCATGTGCATATCCGTTATTGTGGTGTTTGTCACAGCGATCTACACCAGGCCCGCGACGAGTGGGGAGGGTCAATGTATCCTATGGTACCCGGACATGAAATTGTAGGGGAAGTGGTTGCTGTGGGTAGCGGCGTTACCCGTTTCGCGCCGGGCGATTGGGTAGGAGTGGGGGTTATGGTAGACTCCTGCTGTAATTGCGAAAGTTGTAACCGAGATTTAGAGCAGTATTGTGATGATGGCATGACGGGCACTTATAATGGCCTTGAGAGGGATGGTAAAACACTGGCACAAGGAGGGTACTCTTCTGATATAGTGGTGAAAGATCGCTTTGTGGTAAGCATTTCCCGTTCTCTCAATATGGCAGCAGTGGCGCCACTTTTGTGTGCCGGAATTACTACTTACTCTCCTCTTCGATTTGCCGGAGTAACAGCAGGCATGAAAGTGGGTGTAGTAGGGCTCGGTGGGTTAGGGCATATGGGCGTTAAGTTTGCCGCTTCCTTTGGGGCAGAAGTAACTGTAATTAGCACTTCTCCTTCAAAAGAAGCAGATGCGAAAAGACTAGGTGCCAGTCGCTTTTTATTGAGTACGGATAAAGAGGCAGTAAAAAATCATGCAAGATATTTTGATGTGATATTAGATACCGTTTCTGCTGATCATGATTATACAGGCTATTTGGATATGTTAACGGTGGAAGGTAAATTGTTGATTGTGGGATTACCATCAAAAACACCCGAAATTTCTCCTTTCTCGCTGATTGCTAAAAGAAGAATCATCATCGGTTCTATGATTGGCGGTATGAAGGAAACACAGGAAATGCTAGATTATTGTGCCGAGCACCAGATTGTATCCGACGTGGAAGTTATTTCTATGCAGTATATCAATGAAGCCTATCAGCGTATGTTGCGTTCGGATGTGAAGTATAGATTTGTAATTGATCTGGCAACCTTATAGTAGCTGATTATTTATAAAAGAACAACCCGCTGCTGAAGCCTAGCCATAAAAAAATCGGCCGACGAAGTCGACCGATTCTCCTACTCTCCAACAACAACTATTTAGAAGATCACTTTTGCAGCCAGGAATTTCCCGTCGGCATCAAATGCTACTGCATAACGGGTATTATTGGCATTTATAATTACCAAGTACCCCTTAATGGTGCCATTTACTTTAAGCTTGTCGGCTTTGTTAAATACATAATTAGGATAAGTGGCACTTAAATAAGATTGGATAGCTCCTGGTAAGGCTCCTTGGGGTATATTCTCCAGTTCGCACTCGGCTGCAGGTAGGGCTACTCTTTTCTCAAAGCCGCCATTCGCATTAAATACCGTTACAAATGCGCCGTTGTTTTTTGATAATACAATAAAGGTTCCCTCTTTAGTTTTAAAGGCTTTCACCAGCGTATCGCTAGGGTATGAGGTAGTCATGTAAGCTTTAACCGATTGGGGTAAATCATTTAGTGAAAGGGTATCTTTAGATTTTCCATCGCGGCAATCAAAGCGACCTCCGTTATGCCAGCCCTCACCTTCCAGATCATTTTTTTCACGCTGCTCCAAAACCTTACTAAAGGTTCCGTCTGCTTTAAACAGCATGGCAACAGGTTTGTTGTTGAATCTTACAATGGCTACATAACCTTTAATGGTTCCAGAAGTATCTTTTACAGCAAAGGCCTTGATAAAGCTATATCCTGTATAGTTTGTACCCAAGTAGGCTTGAACAGTGGCAGGTAAGGCAGTAAAGGCGATGGAATCTCTGTGATGACCTTTCTCACAAGTATGCATTACATACACAGAATCGGAACTTGTTCCACCACTGTTTGCCGTGCCTGATGAACTGCTGGCAGCCACAGCTATAGTAGGGGAGGTAGCCGAAGAAGGCAATGTTGTATTATTTGTTGGTGCATTCGGTTTTAACCCCAACTCTTTTTGACAAGAAGTTAACGTGAGGGCGATTAAGAAAACGGAAGCTATATATTGGGCGATTGATTTGAATTGGTATTGCATATGTTTACTATTTGATAAGTTAAAAAATCAGTTTCTGAAAAATTGATTCAACAGGTCTGATTTTAACTGACAATAGAGAATGAAGAGCTTAACGGAGTGCCGGGCTTTGTTACATAAGGCAACCCAGGATGCTGATAAATTGGATGGATATCTAATGAACCCTACCTCTCCAGAAGCCGGCAGGGCTTTGTTGTTATGCGTAACTGCTTCCTTGCGTTGAGGAGGTGCTGCCTGTGGCAAGAGGTATTCCGGTTCGGCCGAAAGGGAAATCCATTGAACTAAGGAGGAGATAGTCGCTTGCCTTTCCAATACAGGCTCTTGGCTGGCAGGGGCGGGCTGTATCAGCACCAGTAAGAGATTAATATATCCTAAAATCGACGTCATCTGAAAGGGTGGGCAAGGAATTGATTTTCCTTAGCTATATCTATAGATACAGCTACCATACCGGATGTTATCAATAATATGTTAAGGCTTAGCACCTTGTGGGCAACTGATGTACGAAAGGCAATGGAGAAAAATGTAGATGCTGATTGAAAATAAGAGCTTAATAACTATGCATAATATATCATATAAAATATATACGTAAGTAATTTATTAATATTTTTTTATAAATATTACAATTTCATTGCCACCCGCTTACTTTAGTAAAAATGATTGGCAGTACAATTTAATAAATTTAATTTAGTATATATAAAACTGTAATTTAAAATTAGTTGTAAAAGTTTATTTCGTTAGAATCCATCGCTTGCTGGTTAACTAACAGGTGTGACAATCCCTTCAGCGTTTTTCTTTAATATTTCATTATAAAATGAAACAAAGGGTATAATTTTTTAGCATTTTATAAACTTTTCATTATCTTGGTTGTTTATTAGCAGGTTATGTGCGTGTGAGATTTTTATAACGATTGTTTTAACCAAACCCCACATATATGAATCTTCTGTTAGACGCTACTTTTAAAGCGATTGAAAACAACAACTATGTTGCTTTCACATTTTTCGTAGGCACAATGGCCATGATGGCTGCTGCTGCCTTCTTCTTCATGGAAGTGAGTAACACCAGTAAAGAATGGCGGACATCCGTTTTGGTATCCGGTATCATTACTTTTATTGCTGCTGTTCACTACTATTACATGCGTGGTTACAACCTAGAAACAGGTGCGTCACCCGTATTCTTCCGTTATGTTGACTGGTTGTTGACTGTACCTTTGATGTGCGTTGAGTTCTACCTCATCACCAAAAAAGCTGGTGCAACTTCAGGTTTACTTTGGAAACTCATTTTTGCATCTGTTGTGATGCTGGTAACAGGTTACTTTGGTGAGGCCATTGATGTAGCTCATAGCTGGCAGTGGGGTCTTGCTTCAGGTATTGCTTATTTCTACATCGTTTATCTGGTGTGGATGGGTGATGTTGCCAAATTGGCTGGTGCTACTTCCCCTGCAGTTGCTCAAGCAGTAAAAACGCTGGGATGGTTTGTATTAGTTGGTTGGGCTATTTATCCAATCGGATACATTCAAGGTACAGAAGGTGGTTTATTTGGAATGAAAATGAACTTCGGTCTTGACATGGATGTTATCTACAACATTGGTGATGCCATCAATAAAATTGGTTTCGGATTAGTTATCTATGCTTTAAGCAGAAAAGAAGCGTAATCTTCGAAATTTTCTAATCTTACGAATTAGTATGAATAATGGGTGCCTCGGTACCCATTATTCATTTATACCTATGCGAACGCACTATCAATACATAATAGTTGGGGCCGGATGTGCCGGATTACAGTTGGCAGTGGCATTGGTAAGAGAAAAAAATCTCTCACTCGAATCGCTGCTGATAGTAGAAGCCGCTGCTACCCACGAGGAAAAAACCTGGTGCTTCTGGTATCCAACAATTCATCCTTTTGAACACCTTGTTAAAAAAAGCTGGAAAAACATTGCCTTCTCTGCTCCGGGGGTATCCGTAAAAGAAGACTTACAGTCTATGCGATACCAGTACATTTCTAGCGTAGATTTTTATCAAGATCAACTTTCTTTGCTACAGCAAGATAGTCGCGTAGATTTTTTGTTTGAGCCGGTGCAATCTATTTCGGCTGATTCCGGAATAAATCAGGTAGTTACTGCTAAAGGAAATATTTCCGCGGAATATATTTTTCATTCCCAACCCAGCTACCCAGTTTCCGAAAAACCTTTTCTATGGCAACACTTTTTAGGATGGGAAATAGAAACTACAACCGATGTTTTTGATGTGGATACAGCCACGATGATGGACTTTTCTTTAACCGATACAGCCCATCCCTTATTCTTTCATTACATCTTACCCTTTTCGTGCCGCCGCGCCTTGGTAGAGTGCACTTTTTTTTCTGTAAACCTTTGCGAAAAAGAAGTATACGAACAATTGCTTACCCAGTATATAGCCAAATATATTCCTGTACCTTTTACCATACTTAGTAAGGAAGTAGGCAAAATTCCTATGTCGCTTCCACCCAAAAAACTAATAGCGGAATCTTCTACTATCATTCCCATTGGAACAGCTGCCGGATGTATCAAGGCATCTACCGGATACTCATTTACCCGATGCATGAAGCATACGCAGGCCATTATGGGGTGGCTGAAAAAGGAAAACGAAATTCCTCATCCGGTTTCTGCTAAAAGATTTTTATTTTACGACCGTTTGTTTTTAACATTAATTCAGCGCTACCCTCAGCAGATGCCGGGTATTTTTTCCAGTTTGTTTAAAAATAACCGCGTAGCTTTCATCTTACAATTTTTAGCTGAACAAACCAATCTATTGCAAGAAGCCCTTATTTTTATCCGCTTGCCCAAACGATATTTTATTAAAGTGTTGTTGAATCGTACTAAATGATGACCCACCTTTTTCGCCAACTGAAAGTGCAATTACTAATAACCGGATGTTTGCTGGTGTTGTGGGTTTTATTTTTTCCTCCTACCCAATCGGTTCAGTGGCTGTTTTTTCTTATCCTGATTATCGCTACCGGCATCCCACATGGATCACTAGATTACTATATCGAACAATCGCAGGCTGCAATTTCGCATACCCGGTTTTCTGCTGCCCGATTTTTTGTTCGGTATCTCTTAAATATGTTTCTATATGCCTGTTGCTGGTATTGGTTTCCCACCGCTGCTTTTGTATTGTTCATCGGATTAACTGCCTATCATTTTGGTGAAATCGACTGGCCCTTTCATCTTCCGGGAAAAATGAATAAGTTGTTATTTTCAGCGGTCGGTTTATTCTTTATTGTTTTTACCATTACCACACATATTTCAGATACGGCACCCCTGCTGGCTACTTTGGTTGGAAATTCTATAAACGAAAAATCCTGGCTACTGTATGGTCCGCTGTTTTGGGCGGGCGCTACTGCCGGACTAGCCCTGATGCTTTTGCTGGTACCCATTTATCTTTATAGCAGGGGCATAAAAGTTACTGCGATTGCAGGATGGTGCCTGCAAACCATTTTGTGGTGTGTATTTATTTATAAAATGCCGCTTTTTATTGGATTCGCTTTTTATTTTGGTGCCTGGCATTCATTGTTATCTTTTAATCTTATCCGCAACCAGTTATCACTGCCCCCCATCTATTCCGGTTGGCTGCAATTAATTAAAAAAGCCCTGCCGTTTACCCTGCTGGCGTTGGCAGGTATTGCCCTACTTGTTTTTTTTCAAATGTCTCGTTCGGAATTGAGTAGTAGTATGGCATATATTTTTATGGGAATTGCAATTCTCACCCTCCCTCATTTACAAGTGTTTACTCGTTTGGTAAGCTTTGTAAATTTTCGTTCCTCCGAACCCCAAAATCCCGACTAGCTACTTGTGGTGAATATGAATAATATGCGGTAATTTTCGGAATGAAGGAAGCCCAATTAAAAAAATCGCTCACCCCAGTTTTACTATGGGCATTAGGCGTGGGATATGTGATTTCCGGGATGTATTTTGGCTGGAATCTCGGATTAGCCAGAGGAGGCACCTATGGAATGCTGATAGCCATTGCAGGTGTAATTGTTTTGTATGGCTGCTTTACTTTTTCTTATGCCGAATTAGCGGGCGCCATCCCTAAAGCGGGTGGCGTATTCGATTATGCTGCCCGGGCTTTTAATAAAGAAGCAGGCTTTGTGGCAGGTATGGCACAATGGATTGAATTTGTATTGGCCCCTCCCGCCATTGCCATTGCAATTGGTACCTATCTGCATATTAGTTTTCCGGGAATTTCGGTTACGGGTGCCGCTATTTTCGTATACCTGATTTTTACTGGTCTAAATATTTATGGTATCCGTGCAGCAGCCAGATTCGAATTGTTGATTACCCTATTGGCGGTTGCCGAATTACTACTTTTTGCCGCACTTACCCTGCCTCATTTTTCTGTAGCAGCTTTTACTACTAAATCTTTTGTGTTCGGATGGAGTGGAGTATTTGCTGCTCTGCCCTTTGCTATTTGGTTTTTTCTGGGTATTGAAGGCTTGGCCAATGTGGCAGAAGAATGTGTTCACCCTCAGCGGGATATTGTAAGCGGATTTGGCAGTGCCCTGTTTACGCTGGTCGTACTTTGTATGCTTGTATTTTTTTCTGCAGTGGGTGTGCAGGGATGGGAGGCAATTGTGAACCTACCCGATGGAACTACCTCCGATTCTCCGCTACCCCTGGCACTCGGTAAAATTGTTTCTACTTCGCATATTTATTATCAGTTGTTGGTAGGCATTGGTTTATTTGGATTGTTGGCTTCCTTTCACGGATTATTACTGGCCGGCGGACGAGCATCCTATGAAATGGGAAAAGTTGGTCAACTACCCGCATTACTGGGAAAAATACACCCAACTTTTCAAACCCCCGCTACTGCCCTGGTAGTGAATGCAATCATTGGTATCGGCATTGTTCTTACCAATGCAACTGCCGAAATCATTACCCTCTCCGTGTTTGGCGCACTCACTCTATATATTATTGCCATGCTGTCGCTGATAAAGTTAAGAAATCATGACCCCGAATTAAAACGTCCCTTTCGAGTACCGGGATATCCATTTACACCTTATATTGCCTTGGTGCTATCGGCAATCGCTTTACTGTCACTCATCTGGTACAATGCAACCCTGGCTATTGGATTTTTCTTGATAATGGGCTTTAGTTTTGTACTGTATAAATGGAAATCATCATGACGAATCGTTCTATTCTGGAAGCCGTTCAGGCACATCCTGCCGGAAAAGTAAAAATTGCTGTATGTGATATCGATGGCGTTTTGCGGGGGAAATACATTTCTACCGAAAAGTTTCTTTCGGTGGCTTCGTCTGGACTAGGTTTTTGTGATGTAGTATTTGGATGGGATATGGTAGATCAAGCCTATGATAATGGCAGCTTTACCGGATGGCATACCGGGTACCCCGATGCAAAAGTGGTAATCCGCCTAGAAACCTATCGAGCCATTCCCTGGGAAAATGACTTGCCTTTTTTTCTTGGTCAGTTTGTAAAGCCTACCGGAAAACCCCTCGAAATTTGTCCGGCGCAATTGCTGCAATCTGTAATTGCTCGTGCTACAAAAGCCGGATTTACCGCACAGTTTTCTCAGGAATTTGAATGGTTTAATTTTTCCGAAAGTCCCGAAACCTTTGCGCAAAAAGAGGGTCGGGGCCTTACGCCCCTTACACCGGGTATGTTCGGGTATTCTATTTTACGTAGCACAGAAAAAAACACCTATCTCTCTTCCTTGTTCAGTGGATTATCTGCATTTCATGTTCCGATAGAAGGATTGCATACAGAAACCGGTCCGGGTGTATACGAAGCGGCCATTCGCTATTCAGATGTGTTAACTGCCGCTGATTGCGCTGTGCTATTTAAAACTTCGGTAAAAGAAATTGCTCGGTTACATGGAGTGATGGCTACGTTTATGGCCAAAATCAGTGAGCAGCTGCCGGGTTGTAGTGGGCACGTACATCAATCGCTTTGGGATGCATCCGGCAAGCAGAATTTATTTTACGATGCAAAAGATAAGAGTCACATGAGTGCGCTGATGAAAAGTTATATCGCCGGGCAACTCTATTGTTTACCGCATATCTTGCCGCTGGTGGCGCCTACTATTAATTCGTATAAGCGTTTGGTAGAGGGGGCCTGGGCACCTACCACCGTAACCTGGGGCATCGATAACAGAACGGTAGCATTGCGTGCCTTGCCAGGCAGCAGCAGTTCCTGTCGCCTCGAAACAAGGGTTGTAGGTAGTGATACCAATCCTTATCTTGCCATGGCTGCTTGTTTGGCTGCTGGTTTATATGGCATACAGCATCGTATGAAGCTCAACCAGCCTGCCTCCGTGGGTAATGGGTATCAGGATATCTCTAATGGTCGTTTCCCCAATTCCCTGGCTGCCGCTACTGCTATTATGAAAGAATCTTCTGTTGCCAAAGAATTGCTGGGCAAAACCTTTGTGCAACATTTTACAGAAACCCGTGAATGGGAAGTGAAGCAATTTGCAAAATCAGTTACCGATTGGGAAACCCGCCGCTATTTCGAAATCATTTAATGTAATTCAATCAAGTTATGTCTGTAGTTCAATTTAATTTTCCTACCATCATCCGATTTGGTGCAGGCGCGGTTGATGAAATGCCTGCTTTCCTTTTCGAACAAGGATGCCGCCGACCTTTATTAGTTACCGATGCAACTATTGCAGCACTACCTTTTTTTAAAAAAATAGTGGTGGACTTAGCAGCGGTTGGATTGATCGTTACCGTTTTTCATAACATCCATAAAAATCCGGTAAAGTCCGACGTGTATGCCGGTACCGATCAGTATGATGCCTGTGGGTGTGATGCGGTTATTGGTTTAGGAGGGGGTGCCGCCATTGATGTTGCCCGAGCCATAGTGTTACGGGTGCATCATCGGGACGATCTATTTAAGTACGACGATTTGATTGGTGGTGATGTATTTGTTACGGGTCCCGTACCTGTATTTGTTACCGTACCAACCACGGCCGGTACCGGAAGTGAAGTGGGTCGCTCGGCAATTATTGCAGATGATGAAACGCATCAGAAAAAAATATTGTTCAGTCCTAAACTGTTGGCTATTCGTGTATTTGCCGATCCTCAAGTAACCTTCGATTTACCTCCCGCCATTACAGCAGCAACCGGTATGGATGCGCTTACCCATAATATGGAGGCATTGCTGGCGAAAAACTATCATCCTATTTGTGAGGGCATTGCACTGGAAGGCATTCGATTAATTGCCGGGTCATTGGCAACCGCTGTAAATGCACCCACGCTGCAATCCCGCGCGGATATGTTATTGGCTTCTATGATGGGCGCGATAGCTTTTCAGAAAGGACTGGGCGTTGTTCACTCACTGGCTCATCCGATGTCGGCACTGTTGGATACACACCATGGGTTGGCCAATGCGGTTAATTTGCCGAATGGACTCGCATTTAATGCAGCTTGTGCGGCAGAAAAATTTGAACGGATGGCGCAGGTATTGCCTATAGCACAAAAAGATGCTGCAGGGGTAATTGAATGGGTTCGGCAACTCAATCAGCAAATCGGTATTCCTGCCCAATTGCGGGAAGTGGGCGTTCGGGAAGAACATTTAGAAACACTGGCACAACTGGCACTGGAAGATTTTGCACATCCTAATAATCCGCAACCGGTTAGTTTGGATGATTTTCGTAAACTGTATGCAGCCGCATTTTAATGTATGAAGGATACTATTGTTATAGGCATTACTTTTTCCACTACCCGATTCGAGTTTTATCCCCGCTGGGTAATAGGAAATGATCGGCAGATTCGTATTGTATTATTGGCTGCTCATTTATCGAATGCAGCTTTGTTAGATGAATGTGATGCAGTGGTGCTAACCGGCGGAACGGATATACATCCCTCCCTGTATAATAGTGAGCGAGTCGAGTATCCGCATGCGCCAAAAGATGGCTGGGATAATGCACGTGATGATTTTGAGCAAGCGATTTTCAAGCAGGCTTTGATTAAAAAAATGCCCTTGCTTGCCATCTGCAGGGGATTGCAATTGGTGAATGCTAGCCTGGGGGGAACGTTATTGGCTGATTTAGAAGAAAGCCGAAAAAACAATCACCGCCGGATGGCTGACGCAGATGGAGAACATCTGGTGCAGCTTTCTCCGGGCTCTCAACTGGCGGAAATTGCGCAAACACAACAGGCAATGATTAACAGTGCACATCACCAGGCAGTTGATAGGGTAGCAGATGAATTGATGATTAGTGGTATTTCACCTGATAATGTTATTGAAGCGCTGGAGTGGAAGCTACCTGCTAATCATTCACCGTTGCTTGCTGTTCAATGGCATCCGGAGCGGGTTGAGCAAGCAGATGCCGGTACGCTTTCAATCCCTATTCGAAATTGGTTGTTACATCAGGCACACGCATTTAATAAAAATAAGTAAGCAGTTAAATAAGTAAAGTATGGAAACAAAAGAACTGGCAGTAGTAAATCCGCATAACCAAGAAGTGATTGGCCACATTACCCTGGATAATTTTGCAACCATTTCAGCTAAATGGACGCTTGCCAAACAGGCACAGCCTCATTGGTATCAGCTTCCTCTTGCCGAGCGCGTGCGCATATTGCAAAAGTTTCGAGAATTACTGTTAGCTAATATCGAAAGGCTGGCAGCCATACTAACCGATGAAGTAGGCAAACCAATCAGCCAGTCGCGCAATGAAATCAATGGTGCCTGTTATAGAATTGAATGGTTAACATCACATGCCGAGCAGTACCTGTGCAACGAGTGGATGGTTGCCGAGGGAGATACGCGTGAAAAAATTGTGTATGAACCTTTGGGGGTGGTAGCCAATATATCTGCATGGAATTATCCCTATCTGGTAGGCATCAATGTGCTGGTGCCTGCATTGCTGGCAGGGAATGCAGTTATATATAAGCCTTCGGAACTGGCTACCCTTACCGGAATGGAAATACAAAAACTATTAGTGGAAGCGGGCGTACCCCCGTCTATTATACCCATTGCGTTGGGTGCGGGTGATGTAGGCGGCTTGTTGTTAGAGTTACCACTGGAGGGATATTTCTTTACCGGCTCGTTTGCAACCGGAAACCTCATTCATCAAAAAATAGCGCATCGCCGGGTTGCCTGTGGATTAGAAATGGGCGGCAAGGATCCCTTGTATGTAACGAATGAGGTTGCGGATATTGTTTCGATAGCAAAAGCTACTGCGGATGGGGCTTTTTATAATAATGGACAAAGTTGTTGTTCAGTCGAGAGAATTTATGTGCATACCGATGTGTACAATCAATATGTGCACGCATTTGTGGAGGAGGTAAAGCAATACATAATTGGTAATCCCAAAGAGGAGGGTGTTTATATTGGTCCGCTTACCCGCACCGGCCAAGCTTCTTTTTTAGAAGATCAAGTGCAGGATGCTGTTGCTAAAGGGGCTGTGTTGCATTGTGGTGGTGCAAGGGTTGCTAATAATCCCGGTAATTATTTTCAGCCAGCTGTTTTAACAGATGTTAATCATCAGATGCGATTAATGCGGGAAGAGTCTTTTGGACCGGTTATTGGCATTATGCGGGTGCATAGTGATGAGGAAGCCATACAGTTGATGAATGACAGTGACTATGGCTTAACCGCATCTGTGTATACGAATCGGGCTGAAAGAGCCGAAAAAATTCAGCAGCAATTAGATGCCGGAACAGTCTATTGGAACTGCTGCGACCGGGTAAGCCCTGCCCTTCCGTGGAGTGGCAGAAAGCATAGCGGGCTAGGTAGTACGCTGTCTCATGCCGGTTTGCGGGTATTTTCTCAACCCAAAGCCTATCATTTAAGGGGGTAAGCCGACGAGCATCAAATATGTAATATTTTACTATACATGGGTTACCTTCTGCAAGTTTGTGTATAAAGTGTAAATAGTACACAATGATTCAAAAAACCTTGTATAAGACGAAAGAGTATTCGAAAGTGAAATTTTTGGTAGATTTTGTAGAGGCCGAGCAGGTAGAAGTAGTGGGATTAAACGGTGATTGGGAGAAAGGAATTATGCTGAATAAAAAGAAAGATGGCAGTTTTGCGGCAGAAGTAAATCTGCCTAAAAATTCACGACACGAATTTAAATATCGCCTGAATAATAGCGAGTGGGTGAATGAGCCACAGGGAGATGGGGAAGTGCTGAATGTTTTTGGCACTACCAATAGCTTAATCGAGCTCTAATTCCAGCATTTTTATAGCCAGCGTTTTCTGCCGAAATACACCAGAAATCCTGCCATGATTACTACCATAGAAAGTACGGTGTAGTAAAATCCATTCGGATGGTGGGAAAAGGGAATTACGTCGAAATTCATTCCAAAAATTCCGCCAATAACGGTAGCGGGTGTGAGCACACAGGTAACGATAGCCATTACTTTCATTACCTCGTTCATTTTAAGGTTAACCTGGCTGATATATAAATCCTGTAGGTTCATCATCAAATCGCGCAGGTTTTCTGCCAGTTCGTTTGCCTGAACGATGTGGTCGTGTACATCCTTAAAATATTTGGTGGTTTTTTCTTCCAGCAAATCACTTTCCGAACGGATAAATCCATTGATAAGTTCTCTAACCGGACTCACATTGCCTTTCAGCACAAACAGTTCTTTACGCAGGTTATTGATCTCTGCCAACGATCTTTTGTCACTCCGCCGAATAATTCTTTCTTCTACTTGTTCGATGCGCGTACTAAGTTTTTCCATCACCACAAAATAGTGGTCTACAATCATATCCAGCAGGGTATAGCATAGGTAGTCGGCTCCGCTGATTCTTAATTTGCTATTGGCCACCTTCAACTTTTCCCGCATCGGTCCAAACACATCCTTGTCTGGTATTTCCTGAAAAGTAATTACATATTCTTTTCCAAGTAAAATTGATATTTGTTCTGTTTCAACCGAGCCGGTTGTTTCGTTGAAGTAAAGCATATTCAACAAACAAAACAGTACCGGATCCATTTCATCCATTTTAGGGCGTTGCCCGATACTCAGGATATCTTCCGAAATTAGGTAGTGAATATGAAAATGGTTGCAAACCGCCTCCACATCTGTTTTTCTGATACCATCTATATTTATCCAAGTTACATGTTGATTATCTCGATAATGGAAGCAGTTTTCTACCGTTAAAAATTTTTTTTCTTCCAGTGTTTGCGCTGTATAATCGAATACCTGAATATCTACCTTATCGGCTTCGGTTCTTCCGGGTGCGCTGGTGGGATTTACATTAAAAATTTCCCGGGTTCTTCGGGTATTGAAAAACGAAAGCGGTTGCAGCAGTCTCAAAAAAGAAGGTTCTTTCATACACCGAATAATTATTGAAATACTTTAAACAGCAGAGATATCAAAATCCACCACTTTATATTTTATAATATTGTTCCCAACCTTTTCTGGGTGGAAGTCCAACCAGCATTTCGTTGGCAATTTTATTATTGGTAATTTTTTTTGATTTTGGGTCGAATAACAATTGTGCGTTCAATTTTTGTGCAAGTACGCCGAGGCAGAATACCTGACTGAGCGGCCCGGCAATATGGAATGGGGAACGAGTAGCTTCTTCTCCCTTGCATGCTTTTAAAAAGTTCGCATAGTGATTGGACGGACTAACTGGCACTTCGGGTAATTTGGAAGCCATGTCTTTGGCCTTATCTTCTGGAATAATGGATAGGGTACTGCCATGTGACCCACCTTTAAAAGTGAGGTCTTTGCCATAAATAATTTTACCCGGATTCAGTCTACTAGGCGCGATCTTTCCATTGCTAGGTGGTGGAATATTCGGGTCGAGTGCCGAGTTGCCAAATCCTTCGGGTAGTGGCGGATAATTATTTACCCCATCGTACCAGGTAAGATCTACTGCCGGCATATTCTTTCTTTCGGGGAAGCGGAACAGAATGGTGGAGGTTTGAGGATAGAAAAACGAATTGTGTCCTTCCCCCTTTTGCAAACTAACTTCTGTGGGCAAGCCCAACTCTAAAAATTCATGTGCTGTATCTATCAAGTGGGCACCCCAATCGCCTAGGGCTCCCATACCAAAGTCGTACCAGCATCTCCACTGACCATTCACAAAATCTTTTTGATAGTCGTGTTGTTGGGTTACGCCTAGCCAGGTATCCCAGTCCATTGTTGATGGAATGGGTTCAGCTGCCGGAAAGGAAGTAATGGCTGGATTCCATCCATGCCATCTTCTGGCGCTGTTCATATGGGCAGTTATTCGGGTAACATCTTTAATAATTCCCGCTTCCTTCCAGGCTTTGAATTGAAAATAATTTCCCTCCGAGTGTCCCTGATTGCCCATCTGGGTTACACATTTGCTGTGTTTTTTGGCAGCTTTTATCATCAGCTCAACCTCCTGAAATGTGCGGGCCATCGGTTTTTCAACGAACACATGTTTACCCATTGCCAGGGCCATCATGGTGATGGGAAAATGGGAATGATCGGGAACCCCAATGGCAACGGCATCTATTTCGGTACCCATTTTATCTAACATGGTTCTGAAATCTTGAAAGCGGGGCACATCGGGAAAATCTTTTAATACTTTTAAAGTTTGTGGGCCACCCATATCTACATCACAGAATGCTACAAAATTGGCAAGTCCGGTTTTGCTAAAAGAATATATATCCGACCCTCCCTGGTTTCCAATGCCAATACAGGCCAGATTTATCTTTTCCCCGGCACCTATTTTTCGGGTTCCTTTTGCAGCTTGTGCAGATGCATGGGTAAATGCTGCCGGAAAAGCGGAGGCGGCAGTTAAAAGCGCAGAATGCTTTAAAAACTCCCTTCTGGAATCTTGTATTTTTTTCGTGGGGAAAGGGTTACTGCGAAGCATATTTTCAATTAAAATTCAATATACTTAATTAATGCATCCTGTAAACTGTTTGCATCAAGTATTCGGTGATGCCGGTAATTTTATGTTTATATATCCCGTGAATATTCGTTATAAGCCCGTTTCGGTTTTATAAATTGCTACCTTCGCCGCTGAATGCTTCTCAAATATGCCGCTGTTACCTCACGAAAAATTTTCCGTACCCGCCTGGATGATCAATGGTCACTGGGAAACCGTATGGCCGAGTTTGTTTCGTAAAATTCCTTTCCGCTACAGTACTCGGGAAAGGCTGGAATTACCTGATGGAGATTTTGTAGATGTGGACTGGAAATTTACCTCCACAGATACCAACCGGCTGGTAATTATTACCCATGGGTTAGAGGGCGATTCTCATCGGCACTATGTTACCGGCATGGCTAAGATATTCACGGCAGCGGGATATGATGCCCTGGGATGGAATTGCAGAAGTTGCAGCGGTGAGATGAACCGATTGTTGCGATTTTATCATCACGGGGATGCCGCCGATTTGCGCAGGGTAATTGAATATGCACTTGAAAAAAGGCAATATCAATCGGTAACCTTGATAGGGTTTAGCATGGGGGGCAGTTTAACTTTGCGTGCGCTGGCTGAAGATCCCAATTGGGTTCCGGCTGCAATCGATAGGGCAATCGCTTTTTCTGTGCCCTGCGATTTACACAGTGGCGTATTGCAATTGATGAAACCCGGCAATCAATTTTATACAAAAAGATTTTTGCGAAAACTGGGCAAAAAAATCAGGATTAAAGAGCAAAAGTTTCCCGGTGAAATCAGTTCCCAAAACTACCACCAGATTCAACATTTCATTGATTTTGACAATCGATATACGGCTCCTTTGCATGGTTATCGCGATGCGTTTGATTTTTATCAAAAGGCCAGCGTGAAACCTTTGTTACCTAATCTGCGGGTTCCGTCTCTTTTAGTGCAGGCAGCCAATGATCCGTTTCTGGCGCCGGAATGTTTTTGTGAAGAAGTGGCGAAAGATCATTCTTATCTGTATTTAGAAATTACCGACCGGGGCGGACACTGCGGGTTTCAGCAGAAAAATGCGCCGTATTCCTGGGCAGAGGAAAGAGCCTTAGATTTTGTGTTAAACGATTTGCCTGCCTAGTCAGGAAACGCTGCCAGAGTTAGCTTTATTTCTCCATACGATATATCATCGGGCAATACCTCTTTGATGTCTTTTAAACGAAGCCGGCCTACCTGATTGGCCACTGCTCTAATCTGTTTTTGCTTGGTTTCAGTAACCAATTGATGAATGGGGATTAACTGCCTGCTTACAAAATCACAAAAGTGTTGTTCGATGGTGGCTTTGGATAAGTGTCTTTTCTCGGCAATCTCTTCCAAACTCAATCCCTCCTTATACAATTCTAAACTAACTTGCCGGGTATCTGATTTAGTTGCTGTGGTATTGCCGGGAGCAGGGTTTCTTTTTATCTTTCTTCCGGGCAGTTGATTGATTCGGGTGGCGAGTCGATTGCTGATGCAGTAATCTTGAATCGGGTGTAAAAAATGACTGCCATATTTCTCTGTTTTAAACGTACCAAATCCGGCAATTTTCGAAATATCGTCGCGGGTAATGGGCAGATAGGTGCAGAGATCTAATAAAGTACTATCGCTGAAAATCAGATAGGGCGGCACATTTTCTTGTTTCGCCAAACGGTTACGAATCTGTTTCAATTCTGCCAGCAAATCTTTTTCGTATTCAAGCGACTGATAAATTACCGGCTCATATACTTTCGTTTCTTGCAGGGGTGCGGGCAGATATACTGCTTCACCCTGAAATAAAACGGCCTTACTTTTTTCGTTCAACTGCAACACAGGATAAGGATTGCCTGCAGGTTGCAGGTAGCCCCATTGAACCAGCTGCTGTATAATATATTGCCACTCTTGCTTAGCCATTTCCTTTCCAATACCATAAACCGACAATTGCCGATGGGCAGGTTTAATTTTTTCTTGCTGGCTGCCCCTAAGGATATCAATCACATAATGGGTACCAAAGCTTTCTTGAAGCCGGTAAACAGCACTTAACACTTTTTGCGCAGGAACAGTATATTCTTTCATCTCCCGTTGCTGCAAACAATTATCACAATTGCCACAGTATCCGGGGGCGGTTTCTCCAAAATATTGCAACAAAAATTTTCTCCTGCAAGCGGTAGTCTCGCAAAACTGAACCATCTGGTTAAGTTTTTTTAACAAGATGGCTGTTTGTTCGGGGTTATTTTCAATTTGTGCAAAGTTTTTCAGTTTCATCACATCCCCACCGCCATAAAATAGCAGGGCTTCTGCGGGTAAGCCATCTCTTCCGGCTCTGCCGGTTTCCTGATAATATCCTTCTATGTTTTTTGGCAGGTCGGCATGCACTACAAAGCGCACATTACTTTTATGAATGCCCATTCCAAAAGCGATGGTAGCCACCATTACCTTGATCTCGTCCCGAAGAAATTTATCCTGTCGTTCATCCCGAATATTTTTATCTAAGCCTGCATGATAGGCGGCAGCCGGTATTCCTATGTCGCACAATTCAGCTGCTAGTTGTTCGGTACTGTTTCTGCTAAGGCAATAAATAATACCACTCTCTTCTTCTTGTTGTTTTAAAAAATCTACTAACTGGGTTTTAATGGCTGATTTTGGTTTAACCGTATAGCGAATATTTGGCCGGTTGAAACTGTTTTCAAATAAGGTATAGTCGGTTAAACCCAGTTGCAGAATAATATCTTTCCGCGTAATGGCATCTGCCGTAGCGGTAAGGGCAATTACAGGAGTAGTTGGAAATAATTTTTTCAGTTGTTGCAGGGTGCGGTATTCTGGTCTAAAATCATGCCCCCAAGCACTGATACAATGCGCTTCATCAATCGCAAACAGGGAAATGGGAATTTGCGATAATACCTTCATCAGATAGCCGTCTTCGCCTACCAGTCGTTCCGGACTAACATATAATAGTTTGATTTTTTGTTGCTCCAGCTGTTGAAAAATCTGCGCCTGTTCTTGTGCAGATTGGGTGCTGTTTACAAATGCAGCAGCTACTCCGCTCAGTTGTAAGGCGTTTACTTGGTCTTTCATCAAGGCAATGAGTGGACTAACCACAATAGCAACACCGGGTAAACATAAAGCAGGAACCTGGTAGCATAAACTTTTACCTCCACCTGTAGGCATTAATACAACCGCATCCTTACCTTGGAGCAATTGCTCAATAATGGCTTGTTGATTATGTCGGAATGCAGGGTAGCCAAAAACCGAGGAAAGCACCTGTTCAGGTTGGGCGATTAAATTCATTTTTCTGTGAGAGGGTTATTCGATTTATATTTTTTCCGAATGAAAATTTATTGCTGAGTTAAGCCATATAATTCAATAAATTCTTCATATTCCTGCTGAAATTTTTTCTTTGTGTGATGTTGTTTTTGGTTTTTGATATAGTGAAAAACCTTATCAACAATAGACTCGGAAACCGAAAAAGCTGCATATCCTGTTTGCCAGGAGAATTTTTCTGAAATGAGATTGGCTTGATTTATATAATGAGAACTACTTCCTTTTATCTGTTTGATAACTTCTGCTATTGATTTTTGTCGGCTAAGTAAAAACAAACAATGTATATGATCTGGCATACCATTGATGATTCTTACCGGGCATTCTAGCGCTCGCAATTCCTCAGAAATAAATTGATAAATAGTATTTTCAACGCTTTTGTGAATCATGGGTTGCCTTTCTTTAGTGGCCCAAACGGCATGAATCCATATTTTAATGAATGAATGTGGCATAATTGTCAAAAATCAATTTTCATTTCCCCTCATCGCCCATCGCTCATCGCCCATGGTTTAAACCATGGGCGATGAGCGATGGGCGATGGGATTATTTATCCATTTCTCTTATGCAAGATAATGGCTAAAACAGGAATCCTGATAAAAGCAGGGACGAATTAATTACGCGAATAAATACCTACAAATACTCAACTACACTTTGGGAAGCTGATAACCATTGTAATATGCTTTACTTAGGTATTCACGGTTGATTGCTTCTTCCTTAAAAGCTTGTTTGCCAGCATCCCAATGAACTTTTTGTCCACTTCTATAGGCAATATTGCCCATTTGGCTCAGGCAAGCAATATCAGAACCTGCCTGAATGGAGCATCGTAAATCCGACAGATTTCCTGAGCGAATTACCTCGGCAAAATTCACCCAATGTTTGTCTAGTCCCACATCCGAAGCAGCCACAAATTCCTTCGCTACTTTTTGGGCATTTTTCTTTTCTTCAATTACTTCCCATCCTTTCCGGTTCAGCACGAGGGTTCCATTGGTGCCTATGAAAGCTATGCCATGGTCTTTTCCATAGTTGCCATTTCCTATACCAATGGCATGATCCCAAACAATATTAAAATTTTCAAACTCATACAGCACCATCAAGGTATCGGGAGTCTCGTCTGCAGAATCGGGTTTGGCAAATTTTCCTCCCACCGAAACAATTGATGTAGGATTGGCCACTTTCATCCCCATCAGGGCATAATCTAATAAATGTACGCCCCAGTCGGTCATCAGTCCGCCGGCATAATCCCAAAACCATCGGAAAGTAAAATGGAATCGGTTAGGATTAAACGCTGTTTTAGGGGCGGGACCCAGCCAGCGGGTATAATCTACACCGGGCGGCACAGGGCCATTAGGTTTTTTCTCTAGGGGTTGTTTCCAATCTAGATAACACCAAACTTTTACGGTACGAATATTTCCCAGTTGTCCGCTATGTACAAAATTAATGGCATCGGTAAAATGTTGTTGACTGCGTTGCCATTGACCTGCCTGCACAACCTTGTTATATCGCGTTTGCGCTTTTACCATGGTGCGGCATTCGGCAATGGAATTCCCTACTGGTTTTTCTACATATACATGTTTGCCGGCTTCACAGGCATGTATCATTTGTAAGGCATGCCAATGATCGGGTGTTCCAATAATTACGGCATCTACATCTTTTCTATCGAGTAATTCGCGGTAGTCGGCATGATTTTTTATGATTTTTCCGTCCTGATTATTTTTTTTCAGTTCGCCCATTCTTTTGTCTAACACTGAAGAGTCAATATCACAAAGACCCACCAGATTTATCCCGGGTACTTTTAAAGCAGCGGTTACATTCGACCATCCCATTCCGTTGATCCCGATGGCGGCTATATTAATTTGGTCGCTGGGGGCAATGGATTTTTTCCAGTTGGCAAAGGCAGATGAGGAAAGGGCAGGGGAAAGTAAAGTAGCTCCGGAAGCTAGGGCGGTTTGGCGAATGAAATTTCTTCTGCTAGGCATGAAAATGGTTTAAGTGCATGAAATTAAGGCATTTATCAAAATGATGCTGAGAAAATACCTGCTCAATGCGTGCGTGTGGTTACGAATTTTTGCGATTGATTTCTCTGAATGTGATGGTATTATCGGGTTTTCCTGTGATGGTACCCCGGCACTTACTGCTGTCGCATTTACAGGCAAAGGGCTGCATGTGTTCGTCTAAAAAACTGGCATAGTCGAGCGTAAGTTCTTCGCCGGTAGCAATTTCTCTTAATGCTATCACGTTCAGTCCATCATATCTTGTATTGGGTTCGCAATGATGGTTCTGGGGAGCCCATTCGGCGGGGTTATCGTCCCATAAAATAAATAATTCGCTACTTAGTGGATAGGCATATCGGTTAAAGGTGATTTGGTCTTCTGGCGGCCAGTGTTGCCTTACCTGCCGGCGGGTGATGATGCGTTGCGATTTACCTTCTCCTTCAAATATAATTTCACCGGTATGGATGGGTAGGGTTGCATAGATGCCGTATCCTGCCAGGGCATTCCCCCGCATGGTATATTTTTTCTGCTTCCTTCGGTGGCGATTAATACCTTCTTGAATAATCAATTGTAAAAACCCTGCCTGACCAATTGAATCGTTTTGTAAAATATAATCCGCAGAGCCCTCATAGCCATCCGTATAAAAAACAGAGCAAGTGAAATTCACTTCTAAAAAATAAATATTGCCTTCGTTGTCAACCCGAAAATCCATACGCGCATACCCTACCCCTTGGAAGGACGTAAAAATTTTCGCAGCTGCTTGTTTTAGCGCGCTGCTGAGGATAGGATCGTCGCAAATGATATTGGCATTTGGGTGGAGCGCTGATGTTTTGAGTGAATAGGTTTTAAAGGTATATCCTTCGGGAAAGTGATATTCTACCGGCTGAAAACTATGTACCTGTTTTCCATCTGGGTCGGCTGCTACCAGCACGGTTAATTCTCGTCCCGGAATATAGGTTTCTACTAAAATTTCACGATAGCCTTCTGCTCTTAATTCGGCAACGCGTTGTTCAAGTTCCCCGATGTTTTCTACTCGGGATTGATGATTGATACCCAAACTATCTCCTGCTTTGGCGGGTTTAATAAATAAGGGATAACTCAACTTGCTCACTTGTTTGGCAGGTTCATCAGTTGGCAACAGTAATACATAATCTGGTGTAGCAACGCCCTCACAAAAAGCCACATATTTCATCAAGGTTTTAGGTGGATCATACAGAAGTGTATTCGGGCCGGTATAGGGAAGATTGAGTAAGTCTAAACAATGGATTACATCAATTGAAGGAACAGTCCATTCCAGATACCCTTCGCAAAGGTTTATAAAAATATCATAGCCCTCGTATTGCAGCGATTTTAGTTGCTGATAGGTATTGAGTTTATTGAGAAAAATATGGGTAACCTCATCATTGGGCAGCCAGCGAGAAAGGTCGCGAGTAGGATCATAGTCTTTATAATCAACTGAGCTGGTGGTATAATCAGGTTGTAAAACACAGATTTTCATAAGCGAACTGCGGATGATTTTTGAATAGTACGGGTAGAAGCCGGATAGCTACATCTTTGCAGGGCATCCAGTAATACTTCCCAAATGAGTTGCGTGAAAGAGGTTTGGTTTACTCGAAGGATGGCTCCAATAGAAGTATAGTTTTCATCCTCACTTAATCCGCATTGTGCATTTACTTCCAGCACATATAATTGTTCGGTGGCAGCATCCATGCGAATATCTGCCCGGGTATATCCCATGCCCACAACTGCTTCAAAGGCTTGCAGACTAATATCCTGAATGGCTTTTATCCGGTTGGTTGGTGGCGTGGCATATTGATAAAAATCTTCCGATTGTGGCATGGGGGTTTCTTCTTCATAAATTTCCCAAAGCCGGTCGAAGGATAAAAATTTTTCCTGTTCACTCAGGGAGGTATGAAAGACTCGTTCAACTGGGATATACACTTTAGCAGAAGAGTGGGGAGCAGTAGAGCCCGAGATCAGGGTGGTGTATTCGGGACCTGCGATAAAAGCTTCGGCAATAATGCCATCGGCTGCCAGGTTCCAGCCCCGATAGCCGGCGAACATTTTTTTAATTTGTTCGGAAGCTTCCTCTAAGGTGGATACTACATTTTTTACCCCTACGCCCATGCTACCGCCCGATATGGCCGGCTTGAGAATAATGGGAGAACCCAGTTGGGTAAATAGGTCGCGGATATCTTGTTCGGGATCTTGAATAATTCTCCAGGCAGGCGTGGCAACTCCAGCAGTATCAAAAGCCTGTTTCATGGGAATTTTAGAAGTAGTAATGCGGTAAAAATCAGCATCAGCTCCGGTGTAGATGCAATGATGTGCTGCTAACCAGTTTAATACAGAGATGCCAGGTGTTCCATTTATTTCATCTCCGTCGCACAAGTTAAGGAATATGGGTTGATCATGGTATGTTGTTGCATTTTCCAGTATTTCTTCGAGGATTTCGGCATAGTTGTTAAGCGTTATCGGTTGCCATTGCCATGCTAGTTGCAGTTGATCAAAAACCCGGGTGTATTCGGCAATACTTTGAGAAAAGTCGTAATAGAAGTCGATATGCTCGTCTTTACTTTCTAAATGTGGGGCAAGCACCCATATTTTCCATTGTAGTTGTGCAGGCGCTGTGGGAAGTGAAAGCGGAGGCTGGTTCATGATATTTTACTAACATGCAATTTGAGTTGTTCCAATATAAAGTTGGAAAGCCGGTATTTTTTCCATTGCGCAGGTGAAAGGTGTGCAGCACCTTTTATCACTTTCAGGCAATTACGGGCAGCACAATGGCAGTTAAAGGGTTGTTGCATATCCCATTCGGTGGAGGGATAAAAAAATACCAGCTCATCCCCCGGCCGAATCGCTGAAAGGGCAATAAACTCTCTGCGTGCGGTATCGAAAAATACATTGGGTGCGCAGCTATGATTAACATATTGTAAATAAAAGGGCCGGAGCGTTATATGTGTGTCAAGCGCTGTTTGAACAGTTAGGTAAGTAGGATGGGAGAGGGTGGTTGCTGCAGCAAAAGAACAAATCACCTGATTAGGGGTAAATGACTGTGCAGCATGTAATGAATGTTCTCCCGTTTGGGTATTTTGCCAAACCTCGGCCACTGGAAATGCCTGCAGTTTTTTAAAAGTAGAAGTGGCCGGAACGGAGCGCATAAATAGGGAATAAAGGGTATTGTATAAAATTCCAATAATTATTCAATCACCGCTATTAATACCGGTAATTAATACTCCACATTTATCTTGTAATTGTACACATTAATACAGTGTGATTAACTGTGAAATTAAGCGGGGCTGCTACATTTAGGAGTAACCTTTTTGTCTGAGGCTTACTTTTTTTGTAAAAAAACTTGAACCAAGTATAAATAACCTAAAAATCAGGTGTTTTAACGGTATAAATACGTTTCTCCATTCATTAATTTAGCAGAAGCTGTAATGAAGAAATACCTAATCAAACAACTTACCATGACTCCACAGAAAGCGCCTATTAGAATTGTAATAGCAGATGACCATGCTGTTTTTCGTGCCGGATTACGTGCTTATTTAAGTAAGTTTCCCGATTGTAAAGTAGTTGGAGAATCCAATAATGGGGAAGATCTGGTAGAAATGGTTAGAAGCCTGGCTCCCGATGTGGTAGTTACCGATATTGATATGCCCCGCAAAACTGGCATTGAAGCCGCAGCTGATATTTGTAAATACAACCCATCCAGCCGAATATTGATTTTATCGGTACATGCATCGCAACAACATATCATTAATATGGTAGATGCCGGCGCATTGGGATATATTTTAAAAAGTTCCGATGCCGAGGAAATAGTGGAAGCTATTCGCACCCTTCATCAGCACAAACCCTATTTCTGTAAAGTAGCCACGGAAAAACTAACGGAGATTATTTCTAAACAACTGCGGGTTGGTTCTAAAGAACCCATTCATTTATCGGGCAGGGAAAAAGAAATCATCCGGTTGATATGCGAAGAATATACTAGTAAAGCCATTGCCTATACCCTCAACTTGAGTAAAAGAACCGTTGAAGGTCATCGTACCCGAATCATGGATAAAATTGGGGCAAAGAGTGTGGCCGGAATTATAACTTTTGCTATAGAAAATGGCATCTATACTAGTGAATTAGCCCATTAATAGCCCCAGCTTTTCAGCGTTGCGATATTTATCTTACAAGATTCCATCGGTGTTTTTTGCTGATACGATTCCTGCTCAATAATGATATGTCGGGTTCCGTGTTCACTGCAATAGGCCAAGATGTCTTTTACCGGAACTACCCCTGCCCCCAGCAACGTACTTTCAAATTTATGCCCCATTTCTCCTTTGCCTGCTGCGGCAATCTCATCTTTAATGTGCAGAGATATAAAACGTCCGGGAAATTTTTTTACAATAGAAAATGCCTCTGCCCCGGTTCCGTGCATGTTGCCGGTATCTAATTGCTGAATCACCAGTTCGGGATCGGTATTTTCTAAAATGGCTTCATACAAAGTTCCCTTGCCCATTTTTTCGGTAAACTCAAAATCATGGTTATGGTACCCGAATTTCATATTCCACTTCTGGCAAAGTCTGCCACACTCATTAAACACATTCATATACCGTTTCAGATCATCCTCAGTTTTACGCATCGAATTGTCGAGCCAGGGACTGATTACAAATTCCTGACCTACCGTTGCCGCATCTTCTATGGTGTACTTCCAGCTATCGCTGAAATCGTTCTTTGCACTATTCCAGTGTTCTTTGCCCATTACGGTATGGCCACTGCGCATTTCTAAACCCAAATCGGATAATAAATTTTTAAAGTCTTTGGCATTGTATCCATAAAACTGGCGTTTTACATAATTGGCATGCTCTACATACTTATAGCCCATGGAAGCCAACGCCTTTAATGTTGAAACCGGATTAGCCATCATGTCTGCCCGAACGGAGTAGAGTTGAATCCCTACCAGTTGTGAATTTGCGCTGCGGGCAAAAAGGGAAGAACTTACTAATGAACTACCGGCTGTTAATAAGGCAGATTGTTGGAGAAATTTTCTGCGAGAGATAGACATAGGGCGTAGATTAAGCGTTAACAAGATAAGGTTAGCTAATATAAGTAAAAATCAGGCAAGCCTTCGTGTATTGCTATTTCTTTTTCGCTATAATCTTCCATATATTGGGAAAGAGTGCCGGCGTTTGTAACTTATATTGCTGATAGGCAGTATGATTCCGGTATTTTTTTTCTAGCATAGGAACTCCGGAAACAGCCATCAATAACCAGGTAATAGTTAGGGGCCCTAATAATCCTACCCAACCCAATGGAAGCGGGAATACAATAATTCCAATACCCCACCACATCAGTATTTCACCCAAATAATTCGGATGGCGCGAATACTTCCATAATCCCGTTTGCATAATTGCTCCAGGTTGTTTTGTTTTACTAAAGGCTTGTAATTGCGCATCCCCTGCTGCCTGACAATAAAATCCAACTATCCAAAGTACCATTCCCATCAAGCAGGCTGCATATCCCTCGTACTGGTTGGCAATGGCTGCTACCTGAAGGGGCATACTGATTAGCCACATAAAAAATCCTTGTAATAAAAATACCTGTAAAAAACTGCGGAGGTAAAAATGTTTACCCCAGGCCTCTCTCCAGGCTCGATACCTGAAATCTTCAACCTTACCTCGATTTCTGATAAACAAATAAACCGACAACCGGATACCCCATACAAAAGTTAGCATATAAACTATCCAAGATTGCAAAGCTCCGGGAAAGCAGACCACTAAGTATACACCAATTGCTATAAAGCCTCCTCCCCAGCCGATATCAGCCACATCGTTTCGCTTAAAAATTAGCGAAATAATAAACAAGCAAGTCTGGTATACAAAAATTAACCCTGCGCACTGTAATAGTACCTGCCCCATCAGGCAAGGATTTTCTTGGTAATCAAATATCCTGCAGCAGCCACCAATCCGGTTAAAATGGTTCCCCAGATAATGTCGATATAAACGATGGTAAGTGGCCAGTTTTTGAGGGTAGCCAGGTTGGTAAGGTCGTAGGTTGCATAGGTAAAAAAGCCGAACAAGGCCCCCATGATAACTGCATGCGAAAAACTGTTTTTCTCAACAGCCGGTAGGATAGAAAAGATAAATATGCCAACAATAAATAAGGCATAAAAAACAAAGGCGGCCGTCCAGTTTACCGTATCACTCAAAAACCCACCCAGGTATTTGCGGTATAAGTTTTTGGCTATTAACCCCAACCAGGTTAAATCGATGGCGAAAAACACAACAGCCGTTAATAAATAAGCCAAGATAAGTTTACCTGCATTCATAGCAGTAATTTACGCTTTTTTCTTTAATAGCAGCTGGTGAAATTTTCGCAATTCATCCAGCTCGGTGGCAGCAAAGGGTTCGTGATTATTATTTTTTGCCTGTAAAAACAATACCCGTTTGTGTTGCGGATAGCTTTGTAAAATCGCAGTAATCAGTTCAGTTGCTTCCTCACTTTTTTGAAAAACTGGGGTATTCTTTTCCAAGGTCGATTTATATCGGGTAGGCATTTTAAGTATAATGGCCTCAATAGTACCTATCCAGGCTACTGGAAGACTTTCCACCTTCCTAGCCTTGGCACAAAGACCCTCCAGTTGTTTTTTACTGAGGCTGCCTCTTTCCTCATATTGATGCATCAGACTCATTACAAACAATGAATCTGTATCATGCTCATAAAGCGCTTGCAAAACTTTACCTATTACATCGATTTGTTTTTTATTTTTTTGCATCATGTTGGTATTGTTCTCCTGCATCCACTGCAATGGGAAGTCGATTTTGGGGTGGGGGGAGCGGACAGGTAGCATAAGGGGTAAAAGCACAGGGTGGATTGAAAGCCTGGTTGAAATCGATGTATATTTCTTCTCCTGGCCTCTTTTTGGGGACGTATAAAAATCGTCCGGTAGGATAAGTGGTTTTTCCGCTAGTGGCATCAGCAAATAAGATAAACCACTGGTCGCCTTCTTCCAGTACATTCAAGCGATAAGTTTTTTGCTGGTAGGTAAACGACAGTTTTCCGGGTGAGTTTTCGCGGTTTACTTGTCCTAACACATTCAGTATCTCAATTTTTCCAGACTCTCTAGGTTCAAAATAGGCTTTTAATTTCCAGCTGCGGTTAACAGGAAAACGCGGAATGGTTTGGAACGAATCCAACGCAGGCGAATGCAAATCTCTCATTCGTATGCCAATTTTATCTCCCCGAACGATTACCGTAAATCGCAGATCTTGTAGTGCAAGTTGCGGTATAGTTAACAGATCTGGGCTATATACCAGCTGCTTCTTAATCGGCACACTATTTTGGGTTATGGCAATACCTGGTTCAGTTATCCAGTGCACTTCTTGGTTTACCCACTCAAAGTAACCAGCCAGCGCAGGCATATTGGGATGGGTTAAAATCAGTTCATTGCTAGTGCTGCTACCTAGTCGGTTTGTACCCGGCTGGAGCCAGAAAAGCCCTACCAAATTTATCCAGCCATCTGGAGCTTTTAAATCTTGTAATCTTTGCTGATGCCAACGGTTAATGGAATCGGAATAGTTGCTAGATTGCGCATTCGAATTCAAATTAAAAAGCAGCAGGGAAACAAATAGTGACGAGTAATATTTTTTCATACGTATTATGTGGGAAGGTTCAGCGATTAATTGAAAAAAACTTTACTCCCTTATGAAATGGTAGTTAAACAATAGGATTCGTGCGGAGAAAGTATCATCCTCACTCTCGCGCTGTTCCTCTGAAAAGCTCAATCAGTGAGCCAACTATCGGATTCGAACCGACGACCCTTTCATTACGAATGAAATGCTCTACCAGCTGAGCTAAGTTGGCCTTTGAAAGAATACCTAGTATGCTTTGCAGCGGTAAATTTAAGAAAAAAGTAGCCTCGCCAGAAAATTACCTGCATTATCGCAGGGTTCCGGTGGCCCACTGTAACTGATAGGCAGCAGTGAGAAATTTCGCGCGGAGTTCGGTTTGTTTTTGAAGCGATTCGAGCCACTTCATTTCACGGCTATTTATCAGAAACAAGCTGCTTTCTCCCTGATTGAATCGCAGTTCTTCATTTTTCAGCAGTTGGCGAAAATTATTTTGCACCTGATCGGTTAACTGCAACTGATCTTGCAGTCGGCTATATTCGGTATAGTAATAGCGGATTTTATTTTCAGTTTGCCAACGCTTGGCAGAAAGTTCCAGCGTAGATTCTTTCAGCTTTATTTGCGCTCTTTTATATTCTCCTCTTCCTTGCCGTAAAAAGAGTGGCATGTTAAAACTCACTCCCCATTTGTTATTATTGGGAATAAAATTATTATCCCATCCTTTAAAAATGGCATAGTCTGCATTCAGAATATTGGCTTTTACACTTACATAGGGCAGCATCGACTGGAACTTGAGTTTTTTATCAATTTCCATACTATTTACTTTCAACGCTGCTGACCGCAGTTGTGGATTCGAATTCATGGCAGAGGCTAACAGTTCTTCCAGGGGGCTGGAAGTGGGTTTGCTTCTGAATTCATTTGCATCGGGCCGAACATTTTCTGGAAGTCGAAAAGGTTGTTCATTCGCTTCCCATAAAAAAAATGATAGTTCGATGCCCGCATTCGTCAATTTCATAGCCGCTTCGGATTGCAGCAGCAAAATTTGTTGCAGTTGGGCATTGGCTTCAAGGGTATCCATTACGGCGCGGTCGCCATTTTGCCAGCTGATTTTTACTAATCGAAGTCGGTTAGCAGCATTATCCGAAAACTGCAATAGCAACTGATTGATTTCCCAGGCACCGGCCCATCGCCAGTAGGCAGCGTAGGCATCCAGTAGTAAATCGTTCAGTTGCACCAGTCGATCTTGCCGGCTCTGGGTTTGCATTAGTTTCGCTTGTTGAAGGGCTGCCCTTCTTTTATCTATCAATAATCCATTTCCGAGCGGCACTTCTACGCCCAAGTAGCTCGATTTTCCACCGCTGGCTTCGGGATTGGCATACAGCCCACGATTATTTTCCAGCCCGGTTTTGATGGTAATGGGCGAAGCGGTGGGCAATTGTAATTCCGGGTTTGAATATTGGTAGTAATTTTTACCATCAAAAGTTTTTCTGCTGGCTTCCCAGTTGAAGGTAGGATCAAAAGCTCCTCGGGTAGCGGTAAGATCTGCATCGGCTCTTTCGGTTAATAAGTTTGCTTGTTTGGCAATCGGGTGATTGGTTCTAACCCACTCCATTACCGTTTGCACGCTCAGTACATTCGGTGTGTTAATAGTTTGGGCATTTACATTGATTGTAAACAGGCAAATCAACAGCAAACCGGCAAACTTATTTTTTCTTACCACCATTGTTGGTATTGATTTCCGATTGATAATATTCCGGAGGGAATCCGTTGATGATTCGCCAGAGTTCATAATATACCCGTACATCTTTTAATAAGGCAATTCCTTTAGCCCCCCCTCCCATGCGAAGTTGTTTAGGCCAGGGATGGCCGGGGTCGTCTTCTTTTACCAGCACCCTAAATTTTCCGTTGGTACTAACATTGGTTTCAATGGCGGCCACTTTTCCTCCAAAAGTTCCAATACTGCCTTTTGGCCATCCACTAAATACGATGGCAGGGAAACCATCAAAAATAAACCGAACTTTTTGGCCCTTCGAAATCAGCGGAAGATCCATGGGGTCTATATATAGTTGAATTGCATGCTCTACCTCATTAGGTACAATTTCAACCAGCATATCTCCTTCCTTCATCATCTCTCCAATACCGGCTTTTTTTGCTTTGGTAATCTGACCGTTTTGTGGAGCACGCACATAGTATAATTTATTTCTGGCATCGTAGTTGGCATACAGGTTGCGTAATTTGGCCACTTCAGCCTCGGTACTCGCCGCATCGGAAATCGCACTAAAAGAATCCCCCTCGGCTTTGGCAATTTTGTCGGCATATTCCTGTAAGGCGCTTCGCTTCTCAATTTGAAGATTGGCGATTTCTTGTTTGTTCTGCAGGAATTTATTTTCTACGCTTATTTTTTTGGCTTGCCCATTCTGAAAATTGGCTCTTCTTTTTTCCAGTTCAATCAAAGCAACACTTCCGCTGTCGTACATGATTTTACCAGCTTCCAGTTGCCGGCGATAGATGTTCAACTCATTTTGCGCTGCAATTAGGTCGTTGCTGTCACTAGCAACTTTTAAATATTGCTGCTGAAGTTTATTGTCTATTGAATTCAATTTGAGCGCCAATCCATTTTTTAAGGCAGTTACCTGGGTTTGTGCAGTGGAAGCCTTGTTGTTATAATTGAGTATACTTTTTTGTTTGGCTACTACCTGTTCCTGGGTTCTGTTCAGCAGTTGCGGATCGAAGTAATCTGTTTTTACCTCCCCGAGTTGTAAAAGGGTGTCTCCTTCTTTTACAAAGTCGCCTTCTTTTACATACCATTTTACTACACTACCGGCTATGATGCTGTTCACTTCCTGCGGGCGCTGATTTTGTTGCAAGGTGGTTACTGAGCCGGTAGCCCGAATGTTCTGGGTCCATGGAAGGAATAAAACAATCAGTAGGATAATCAATGATCCGACTACCCATTTTTTTATCCGGCTGGTTTTTTCAATATGGTAAATATTGCGGTACGAACGCAACTGGGTTTGATCCAGCGATGATTCTATTGACGAAGTAATAAACGGTTGCATTTCGGTTGGTTTATTTTTCTAACCTGCCATCCTCCAATCTAAGCACTACATCAAAGAGGGAAACGTCCTTGTCTTTCGCAATGATAATGGCAGTTGATTTTCTTTGTGTTTTTATATATTGGAGTAACAACTTTTTTTCATCTTCCGAAAGTTGTAAAAAGGGTTCTTCTAGCAGTAACAACCGGCTTTTTCCTATCAATGTCCGGGTGAGTAAAATTCTTTGCCGGATATTTTGGGGTAATCTTTTGCCCAGTGGATCTAGTAAGGTGTCAAATCCTTGCGATTGAGATTGAATAAAGGTAATCAGGCCCGTATATTCCGCAACGCCCATAATCTCCTGTAAAGAGATAGAAGGATCCCCCATAGTAATATTTTCCAAAAGGGTTCCCCTGAAAATATCTTGCTGATTTAGTAATACACTCGTTTGCTGCCGCAGCGAACTGAGGCGGAAATTGGATATTGGCAATCCATCAATCAGTACTTGTCCATCGAATGACTTAAATGCGCCGGTTAATAAACGAAATAAACTGGATTTTCCAGATCCGGATTCTCCGGTTAACAGGGCTACTTGTCCCGGTTCAATGGAAAAATTAATATTATGTAATATGGTATGCCCATCAGGATAGGCGAAGCTTACATTGTGAAATTCAACTTTCACTCCTTCGGGTCTGTCACTTAAAACAGCTGTGCCTTCTGTTTCTTTTTCAGCTCCAATAATGGTATTCATTTTTTCAACGGAGGTAAACATTTCATAAAAGGCATCCAGACTAACCAGCAGTTTTTCTACAGAACCTATTATGGTAATGATTACCAGATCAGCGGCAATAAATTGACCGATATTGATTTCTTGGTCTACCAGCAGGGTGGCTCCTACAATCAGCATGCCTGCGGTAATGAGGGTTTTAAATCCAATCAGGCTCCAGGCCTGTGTAAGGAGTATTTTAAAGTAGTTGGTTCTGGCTTCTAGATATCCAGTAGCCAGTTCATCGGTTTTTTGAATCTGGATATCACAGTTACGGGTATACTTAAAGGATTTAATCATTCTTGCCAACTCCTGTAACCAGGCGGCCACCTTATATTTATAATCACTGGCTTCTAATGCTGCACTAAAACCGGGCTGAACGGTAAAGCGGATAATTAAAGCAATCACTAATATCAATAACGCTCCAAAAGCAATAAAAACAGGATGATAAAAAGATAATAATAGTAATCCCAACGCCATTTGAATAACAGCGGTAGGGAGGTCTAGCAAAATTTTCTCGATTCCTTTTTGAAAAGAGGGAACTTCGAAAAAGCGGTTGAATAATTCGGGTAAGTGGTATTTATCCAGCTTTTCCACATTCAATTTGGGAATACGATCGGCAAACTCTAGCGAGTATCGAACAAATATTTTTTGTTTTAACTTTTCAATCACCTGCAATTGCCTAACCTGCAGGAGTCCTCCCAATAGGGTTCCCCCCACTACTAATACAATCAGCACCACGATAGAGGTAGATATGGTTCCTGCCAATACGAAATTAATGATGCTTTGGATACCTAACGGTAGCGACAACTGAACCAGACCAGCCAGAATAGCGTAGAAGTAAATGGCACTGATATCCTTTCTGTCTGCTTTCAGCAAACTAAGCATCGACCTAAAAACCTTTCCAGCCGATTGATTATAATTCGCCATGAATATTGATTAATGAATAGGGCATATACCACTTTACACCGGTAATTGCGCCAGTGTAAAAGTACAACATTTTTTGCGGCATTCTGTTCGGTCTACTGGGTAATGGGGGCAAAGATGCTCAATTCGATATGTGCCCGAATACTCAATTCCTCCTCTTGGTAGGCCCTGATTTTTTTGAGTACTTTCTGTAAATTGTTTTCCAACTCATGGATACGCGATTCCGAACGCATCCGCTCATCCTCCGTCATTAGATTAGATTGGATGCGATTTTGGTGGTATAGAATTTTTACGGCAAAAATATCTTTCACGATTCTTTCTGCATCTTGTTTCGGAAAATTTCCATCGATAATTGAGAGTTCCATGGTATAATAGTGGTTGATGATATAATTATTGTCCTTGAGCAGCAGTAAAACCGGGTACACCATCAAAAGTGTATAGATTTTCGGTTTTGATGATTTCTAGTCCCTGTTGATTTACCTGTTCCATTAAGTCCAACACATCCTGATATACTAATGGTTCAGCACTAACAGCGGTAAAACGGCAGCGCCAATGGTCGGTACAAAAGGTTTCTGAAAACCCTTCGGGCCATACTTTAGTACCTCGGTTAGTAATCATTTTAAGGTCTAATTTTTGCATCGTACTCTTTTTCAAATTATCTGCCAGTTCTGCTGCATTTCTATTGGCATTACTGATGAACAGATCTACCCCTACTAAATTTTTGGTAGCCGGTTTTTCCGGTATGTAGAGATGCTGCACTTGCTTTATTCCCTGCTGGAAGGCAACCGGCTTTAACTGAGTAGGTTGTTGGCCCAGCCTGCTAATGATTGCGTTTGCGAATGCCTGGGTGCCTACTCGCTCACGTGAGGTGTTTGAATGATAGATATCTGCAGTATGGATGCCATCTTCAATCGTTTTCAGCCAGGCATTTTGTATTAGGGCCGCGGGCTTTTCCTGTTCGATATGCAGCAGCATTTGAATCGCAGCCAGCAACAATCCCGATGGATTAGCCACATCCTTGCCGGCTATCAGCGGAGCCGAACCATGAATTGCTTCGAAGAGGGCAAAATTATTGCCAATATTTACACTGCCCCCCAACCCCACCGAACCGGTAATCTGGGCTGCCACATCACTTAAAATATCACCGTACAAATTGGGCATAACAATCACATCAAATTGTTCAGGGGTATCGGCCAGTCTTGCAGCTCCAATATCTACAATCAAATGCTCCTGTTCAATTTCTGGGTAGTTTGCACCAATTTTGGTAAAAGTTTTATGAAATAAACCATCGGTTAATTTCATGATATTATCCTTGGTAAAACAACTCACTTTCTTTCTGCCGCAAGTGCGGGCATATTCAAATGCATACCGGATAATTTTTTCAGTGCCGGGTTTAGAAATCAACTTCAAGCACTGTATTACTTCGTCGGTTTGCTGATGTTCAATACCAGCATACAAATCTTCCTCATTTTCCCGAACAATTACCACATCCATAATGGGGTGCTTGGTGGCAACAAATGGGTGGTACGACTGGCAGGGACGGATATTGGCGTACAAGCCCAATACTTTCCGCATGGTTACATTTAAACTTTTATATCCGCCTCCCTGAGGGGTAGTAATGGGCCCTTTTAAGAAAATTTTATTTCGGCGAAGGGTTTCCCAAGCTGCCGGCGGAATACCCGAAGAAATACCACTTAAATAAGCTCGTTCCCCCACTTCAATCGATTCAGTTTCAATGGCTGCACCAGCTGCTTGTAAAATCCGGAGGGTGGCTTCCATAATTTCCGGACCAATCCCATCGCCGGGGGCAATGGTTATTTTAATTGGATTTTTCACATTCATTTTACAAATTTGCACCAATTAATCCATATGCTTTTATTTATAGTTATTATATTTGAAATAAATATTGTTTATGAACTTCACATTACATCAACTCCGTGTTTTTTTAGTGGTAACCGAGAAGAAGAGTATTACCCTTGCTGCTCGTGAGCTTAATATGACGCAGCCGGCGGTTTCGATACAGTTGAAAAATTTGCAAGATCAGTTCAATCTTCCGCTTACAGAAGTGATCGGTAGAAAATTATACATTACTGATTTTGGAAAAGAAATTGAAGGCATAGCAATTCGGGTATTAAATGAAGTAGATGCCATTAAAGATCACTCCCTCCGCTTTCAGGGAATTTTGTCGGGCAAACTACGGATAGCTTCAGTTTCTACTGGAAAATATATTATGCCCTATTTTCTTCGGACGTTTTTATCCGATAATCCCCAAGTAGAACTTGAGATGGAAGTGAGTAATAAAAATAAAGTGCTGGAAGGATTGCGCAACAATGAGGTTGATTTTGCAATAATGACTGTTCTGCCAACTGATATAGACCTATATGAAGAAATTCTGATGCCGAACCGATTATTTTTATTTGGGGCTGCTGAAAGCGTGTTGCCAACATCCGATGCTGCTGGAGCTACCTTATTTAAAGAACTCCCCCTAATATTCCGGGAAGAGGGTTCAGGTACCCGACACTCCATGCAACAGTATTTTCAAAAAGCAAATATCAGTCCTCGCGTTGGTCTCTCCCTCAGCTCCAATGAAGCGGTTAAACAAGCGGTACTTGCCGGTCTGGGCTATTCTGTGTTACCCCTAGTAAGTGTGAGAGATGAATTAAAGCTGAATAAAATTGCCATCATTCCCGTAAAAGGATTCCCGTTGCGCACCCAGTGGCGACTGGTATGGCTGCAGAAAAAGCAGTTAACGGCGGTGGCTGCAGCTTTTCTAAAGTATATGCGGGAACACAAGCAGGAAATATATCAAACCCATTTTGCTAACCTCGAGAGTTATTTCTAACTGCCCCATATAAATCTAAAGATTCGTTAATTCGCTCAGTTCATATAAACGGTTGGCTGCTTTGGGCGTCTAACCTACTGAATTGATAGCTATGCGATTGAACGTAACCCAACGACTATTACTTTTGGCCTCTGCTTGCTGGTTTTTCGGTGAAGGGTTATTAGGGCCCCTATTTGCAGTGTATGCTGAAAAGGTTGGAGGCGACTTATTAGATATCACGAGCGCCTGGGCTTTATTTCTGATTACTTCCGGCATTTTATACATAGTTTTTGGAAAGCTTTTTCGGAATTCAACCCGTAAGAAAGAAATCATGGTTGTGGGCTATGCCCTCAATACCATTTTTACTTTTTGCTATTTATTGGTAGAGAATAGTCATCAACTGATGTTACTGCAAATAGGACTTGCCATTGCAGAAGCCATCAGTTCGCCTTTATGGGATGCACTTTTTGCTAAAGAAATGGAGCAAACCGATGATGTATTTTTTTGGAGTATTGCCGGGGGCCATTCTCACCTTGTTTCCGGTATTGCTATTGCAGTTGGGGGAGCTATTGCGTACTATGTTTCATTTAATGCTTTATTTGTAATGATGGGTTCAATTCAGGCAATCGCTACGGTTATTCAATGGCGGTTACTATATATTAAGCCAAAAACTCCTCCCGAATTCTAATGGTATTCGGTTCGTTTGTACCTTTCCGAAAATAAGTACATGAGGAGGCTTGTCTTTTTATTATTGGGATTATGGTTGCCTGCAACGAATAGTTTATTCGCACAGGATACGGCATACGTGTATAAAAAAGCTACCCGTGATGGAATTGGCAAATATTATTTTGGCCGCGAAATTGCCGCCGTAATGGGGGTAACCGGAAGTTTTTGGCTGGAGCGCGACAACCGCGATGAAGAAGAAAATACCAGTTTGGCCATCGATCATATACCGGCATCCCCCAATAGCATCATTGCCGATGTGGGTGCCGGAAGCGGGTATTATACTTTTCGGCTGAGTGCAAAAGTTCCTAAAGGCAAAGTGTATGCCCTGGATATTCAAGAAGGCATGCTGGATATCCTGCGGAACCGGAAAAATCAATTGGCAGATACCCGGGTAGAAGTGAAGGCATGTACCGAAACCTCTTTGCAACTTCCGCCCCAATCACTGGATATTGCCCTGATGGTGGATGTATATCATGAGTTAGCATTTCCAAGAGAAATGCTGCAATCTCTGCATACTTGTTTACGAGATACCGGAAAGCTGATATTGGTTGAATTTCGGGGGGAAGATCCCACTATCGCTATTAAACCCCTTCATAAAACCACCGTTGAACAACTGAATCGAGAGTTAGCTGCCAGCGGATTCCAACTTGCTTCCCGCGGCGATTTTATGGCGGTACAGCATTTTTTGGTGTATGAAAAAAGTAAGAAAAAATAATAGAACTGGTTATTTAAAAAACCTTCAACTGGGCAAGCTTTTTTAATCCCCTTCTATAGGGTTATTTACATCAATCATTCTAATTCCACTATTTTTGTTCATGCGTTGTAGTATAATTGTAATAGGACTTTTCGGAGTCCTGCCTTGCCAACTTCGGGCACAATCGAACAGAATTACTACTCACAATACCATTGGTTGGTATAATTATTTTGGAACCTTTCGCTTGTCAAATCCGGTATCCATTCACACAGAATTCCAATGGCGAAGAAATAAGCTCATAACCGACTGGCAGCAGAGTTTGTTGCGCGTAGGGGTTAATTATCAGGCTAATCCAAATATACTCTTCCGAGTAGGCTATGCCTGGGCGGAAACCTTTTCTTATGGCGAAATTCCCCTGAATGTATATGGGAAAGATTTTTCCGAACACCGGATTTTTCAAATGATGCAACTAACACAAAAAGAAAGCAGATTTACATTCTCTCACCGTTTTATGCTAGAACAAAGATGGTTGGGTAGGTATAGTGCTCCCCAGCTAACCCGGGAAGATGCTTTTGTATTTCTCAACAGATTCCGGTATATGTTTAAAACACAGTATTCATTCAAATCGAATTCCCGAAATTCCAATAGTCCTTATTTAGCCTTGTATGATGAAATACTGATTGGATTTGGAAAAAATGTTTCCGTAAATATTTTCGATCAAAATCGGTTGGGTGTATTACTAGGATATCGCTTTTCTTCCTTGATAAACATAGAAGCAGGATATCTTAACCAGATTATCCAATACGGCCGGCAAATCAATGGGCAACCGGTATTTCAGTATAATCAGGGAGTGATTATAAATTCTAACTTCACTTTTGATTGGCGAAAAAAGAAAAGTCCTAAGTAGAATAGCCTTCTATTTTCTGGCCATTACTTTTTCAGCAGCCGCTACAATAAACGGCGTATCTAATCCATACTTGGTTAACAGTTCAGAAGGCTTTCCACTCTCGCCAAAAGTGTCGTTCGTTCCAATAAATTCAATGGGTATAGGATGATTAGCCGCCGCCACCTGAGCAATCGAATCTCCCAATCCACCTATGATATTGTGTTCTTCCACGGTTACCGCACAACCGGTTTTGCGTATCGATTGCAATACCGCTTCCGTATCCAGGGGTTTAATGGTATGGATGTTGATGAGTTCAACACTGTATCCCTTTTCTTCTAATATCCTGCCGGCTTCTATGGCTTTCCAAACCATGTGTCCGCAGGCAATCAGGGTTACATCCGTTCCTTCACTTAATTGTTGTGCTTTGCCAATTACAAAATCAGCTCCGTTTTCGCTGGTAAAATTGGGCCATTTAGGGCGACCAAACCTTAGGTAAACCGGACCCTCATAATTTGCAATTGCCTTAGTGGCAGCTTTGGTTTGATTAAAATCACAGGGAACAATAACCGTCATGCCCGGTAACATCTTCATCAACCCGATATCTTCCAGTATCTGATGGGTAGCCCCGTCTTCACCCAGGGTTAGTCCTGCATGAGAGGCACAAATTTTTACGTTTTTACCGCTATATACAATGCTTTGTCTGATTTGGTCGTATACCCTTCCGGTACTGAAGTTGGCAAAAGTGGTGGTATACGGAATTTTACCCCCAATGGTTAATCCTGCAGCCATTCCCATCATATTGGCTTCTGCAATTCCGCATTGGAAAAAGCGATCGGGAAAATCATTTATAAATGGGCCTAGTTTCAGGGATCCTGCCAGGTCGGCTGTAAGCACTACTACCTGGTTGTTAGATTTACCTGCTTCATAAATGCCTTCTCCGAAACCACCGCGGGTTTCTTTTTCATTTTGTACTTGAATGTCTTTTAATCGCATGCCTGTTTTTTGATAAGTGCAAAATACTATAAATCCATGGTTAGTAAAATAATACCCAACGGTAAATCCGAACCTACAGTTGCCAAAAAAGAAAAGTCTTCCTTTTTGGCAGGGAGGGTCGTTTATCCTTCAAATGTGCTATAGAAATAAGGCGTTTTTGCTTCAAATTCAGCACTGCAGGTATCAACCATTTTATAAACCCTGCGAATACCCAAAGCGGTTCTTTTATTCAGCACATCTTCATCAGAACAGTCGCCATGTAAAATTTTCGAGATCTGTACATCTGCAAAACCATTTACTTTAGCTTCCCGCAGTAGTTCTTCCGGTAAGGTGTCGATGGCATACTTTGCCAATTCTTTTTCGATTTTACAGATTTGTTGAATTTGATAAACAAACCACCGGTCGATACCGGTAGCCTGCACAATTGATTTTACAGTGGTGCCTTGCATCAACGCATCTTTGATTCGGAAAATCCGATCCCATTTGGGTGTTTTGATGTATTCAGTTAACTCCTCATTTTTCATTAAATTTTTTCCATAATAGCCCAAACCTACCGCTTCATTTTCTAGGCTCTGGCAAGCTTTCTGTATGGCTTCAGTAAAACTTCTGCCAATGGCCATTACTTCTCCCACACTTTTCATTTGCAAACCGAGTGTATCGTTGGCTCCTTTAAATTTGTCGAAATTCCAACGGGGGATTTTTACAATTACATAATCCAGAGCTGGCTCAAAATAGGCCGATGTGGTTTGTGTGATTTGATTTTTCAGTTCATCCAGCGTATAACCGACGGCGAGTTTGGCGGCAATCTTGGCAATAGGATAGCCAGTTGCCTTGGAAGCTAATGCAGATGAGCGACTCACCCGAGGATTAATTTCCACTGCAATCAGTTCTTCTGTTTCTGGATTCTGGGCAAACTGCACATTGCAGCCTCCGGTAAAATTACCCAGTGAGCGCATCATAAGAATGGCTTTGTTGCGCATATCCTGAAAAGAGGTATCACTGAGCGTCATAGCCGGGGCAACGGTAATAGAATCTCCGGTATGAACCCCCATTGGGTCGAGGTTTTCTACCGTACAAATGATTACCACGTTATCTGCCTGATCGCGTAATAGTTCTAGTTCAAATTCCTTCCAGCCCAACACGGCTTTTTCTACCAACACTTCGTGAATGGGGGAGGCGGTTAATCCTCTTTCCAGTGCGGCATCTAAATCATCTTTGCTGTGAACGAATCCTCCGCCGGTTCCACCGAGGGTGAAGGAAGGACGAATTACGAGCGGAAAGCCAATAGCTTGAGCAAATTCTTTTCCCTCTAAAAAACTATTAGCCACGCGACTGGGTGCAACGGCAATGCCAATTTTTACCATCAGCTGGCGAAACTTTTCTCGGTCTTCAGCCGTTTCAATAGCTCCAATATCCACGCCAATCAATCGTACCCCGTATTTCTTCCAAATACCCACTTCATCCGCCTCCATACAAAGGTTAAGGGCTGTTTGCCCTCCCATAGTAGGTAATACCGCATCAATGGTATTTTCCATCAGTATTTTTTCAATACTCTCAACAGTTAATGGCAACAAATAAACTTTGTCGGCCATCATAGGATCCGTCATGATGGTAGCCGGATTGCTGTTTATCAAAATCACTTCAATACCTTCTTCCCGCAAACTACGGGCAGCTTGTGAGCCGGAATAATCAAATTCACAGGCCTGGCCAATAATAATGGGTCCAGAGCCGATAATCAGTACAGATTTAATGGAAAGGTCTTTGGGCATGGGGCGTTATAAATTGAGCAAATGTAAGAAGCCGGAGTGAATCTGTCTCTGTTTTTTACCCATTCCAAGGAGTTTTCAACAAAAACCCCCTATATAATGTTATCTTTCCATCCTATAATTTCAAATTTAACCTATGGCAGTATTAAAAGAGGGCGGCAAAGCGCCTGCTTTCAAGGCAGTTGACCAGAATGGGGAGTCGATTTCGCTCGCCGATTTTAAAGGCAAAAAAGTGATCCTATATTTCTATCCAAAAGACGACACTCCCGGTTGTACGGCTCAGGCCTGCAATTTGCGTGATAATCATAGTGCCCTTATAAAAAAGGGGTTCCAGATAATTGGTGTTAGTACAGACGATGTGAAAAGCCACAAAAAATTCGAAACTAAATACGAGCTTCCTTTTCCGCTGGTGTCGGATGCCGACAAAAAGATTGTAGATAAATACAACCTGTGGGGAGAAAAAAAGTTTATGGGCCGAACTTATATGGGTACTACCCGAACTACCTTTTTAATTGATGAAACTGGCAAAATTGTAAAAATCATTGCTAAACCAGATACCGCCAATCATACAGAAGAAATTCTGGCTGCCTGGAAGGAAGTAAAGTAATGCCTTGGTATCTATAAAAAAAGAGCGACCTGTATAAAGTCGCTCTTTTTTTTATGGAACTATACGTAGTTATTTTTTTGTCTCCAACAGTTTGAAGAACTGATCTAACTGTGGCAATATTACTATGCGAGTTCTGCGGTTGGCAGCCCGGCCATCCGGAGTGGAATTATCCATTAAGGGAAGGTATTGGCCGCGTCCGGCAGCCGTCATACGCTTTGGATCTAATCCATATCCATCTTGCAATACCCGCACAACCGTTGTGGCTCTTTTCACACTCAAATCCCAGTTATCTTGAATGCCCGGGCTGGTAATAGGAATGCTATCTGTGTGGCCTTCTACCAAAAATTCAATATCTGGTTGAGCGTTCAACACTTTGGCTACTTTACCCAATACTTCTTTAGCACGGTCGGTAATCGCGTAGCTTCCGCTCTTGAATAATAATTTGTCGGAAATGTCAACATAAACAACTCCCTTATCAACTTTGATGTTGATGTCTTTGTCGTCTAGATTACCAATGGCACCTTTTAAATTCATTACCAATGCCATATTCAAAGAATCTTTTCGCGCGATAGAACCCTGCAGATCTTTGATATAAATATCTTTCGATCCAATGTTCTCCAGCGATTTTTTAATACTCTCGGCCTGAGAACCTGTAACTACTGATAAGTCTTTCAGTTGGTTGAGTACGGTATTATTATTATCACGCAGGTAATCAATCTGCTTGTTCAAGTCGGCAATTTGGCCTTCTAGGGCAGCTTTGCGGCTATTCAAATCGGAAACCTGTCCGTTCGATTTTTCAATAGAAAAGTTACATTTCTTCAATTCGTCTTGTAACTCTCTGTACTTTGCCTGCATGGCAAGGTAATCGCCGCTTAATTGGGCATACTTGGCTTTTTCAGCTTCTAAAGTTTTGGTGGATACACAAGATGTGAAGGTTGCGGCCATCAAAACAACGAGTAGGAGGGAATTTAGTTTCATAATGTTAATAGATTGATTTCAAAGTTACAGGTTTTTACACAATTCATGCCAAATGCAACCTGCTCGATTCATATTATGATATCCTTAAGATTTGTGTTAAATAAATCATAGAATACTTGAGTAAGCAAATGACCCTATCTGGTGATTTTCGGGCAATAAGGAACTACCTCATTGGTGATTAGCCCCAAATAATTGCTTCTTCTTGCTTACTCCAGGGGATATATTTTTCTCTGAAGGAGGCATCTACCTCCTTTCTTTTTATTTTCAGGGTAGGGGTAAGCAAACCGTTTGCGGTGGTCCACTCTTCTTCCAGCACAATCATTTTACTGATTCTTTCGTGGTGCTCCAGTTGACTATTGGTTTGCTGCAGGAGCTCTAGTAATTGTTGTTTTTGCTGGTCGGTATTATTGACTTTAATCGATTCGGAGAGCGTACATATTGCCATAGCGTTGGGCAATCCTGAGCCAATCACACATACCTGAGAGAGCAAGCCTGCCTGTAACAATTTAGATTCTAAAATGGCCGGCATCACGTATTTTCCCTTACTGGTTTTAAACTGATCTTTGATTCTACCGGTGATGGTTAAATATCCTTCCTCATCAATCATACCCTCGTCGCCTGTTTTCAGATACTCATCTTCAAAAGAGGCGGCAGTTAATTCCGGCTCTTTATAATATCCCATCATGGAGGCTTCACTTTTTACCAGCACTTCGTTGTCTTTTCCCAGTCGAACTTCCACGCCTTCATAGGAGGGACCAACGGTACCAAATTTTGCGGCGTTTTTTCGGTTAGAGTGCGAAAGGGCCATATTCTCCGTCATACCATAGGCTTCCTGAATGGTAATGCCCAACTGTTGAAACCAGTGGAGTAGGGCAGGATTTATTGGAGACGCTCCGGTAAAAGCATGTTTGTAGCGCCCCAATCCGAGTTTCTTTTGTATGCCTTTTTTAATCAGCCAACTTACACCTGGAATAGATAGCAGCCGGCTCAGTTTTTTTTGTGGCATTTTTTTCAAAATTCCTTCCTGTAATTTTTCCCAAATTCGGGGAACTGCTAAAAATATCGTGGGTTGGGTATGAGCTAGGTTGGCGGCAAAAGTATCCATCGATTCTACAAAGTAAATGGTGCTGCCGGTATAAATGCCTCCACATTCTACCAACATTCTTTCGGCAACGTGGCAGAGTGGTAAATACGAGAAGAAGGTTTCTTTATGTAGATGTGGATAGCTTTTTAAAAAAGCATCCACGGCAAAACCTACTGCTCGGTGCGAGTTCATTACGCCCTTGGGATGTCCCGTTGTTCCGGAGGTATATACAATGCTGGCCAGTTTTTCAGCATCGGGAACGGGGGTTCCTTGCAGCGGAGGGGTATCTTTTATCAGCTGATCCCAGTTAATACAACCCTCATTGGGGTAAAAGGGAAAAGTAATTTTGTGTAGGGTAGTTGGTACGCCCTGCATTAAATAAGCAGGGTTATCGAGCTTGCCAATAAAAATAGCTTTGCTTTCGCTGTGTAAGATAGATTCATTGATAGATTCCGGGGTAATATTCGGATACAGGGGAACAGAAATACAGCCCGCCATAGCAATCGCGAGGTCGGACATAATCCAATGGGCGCAATTTTTACTGAGTATACAAACTTTGTCATCAGCTCCTAAACCCATGTTCTGCAGGGCCGCTGCCATAGAGCGGATTTCCTGTCCGGCTTTTTCCCAAGTAAATTCTCGGTAAATACCTTGTACTGGTTCAGAGAGAAATAAATCAGTAGGCTGCGATGCCTCAAATTGATAAAACTTTTCTACCAGTAGGGGATAGTTTTTTTTCATGTTCAACTGTTTTAAGAATTCTTCAAATGGGCCAGTCCTTGTTCAGGAATTTTTCCTTGCATGGGGCCAAAAAAATCGAGAATCAAACGAAAATCTGCAGCTTGATCGTTGGTAGTAAAAGGTTCAGCAATTACTACTTCTTTTTTACCAAAATCAAATCCCACCATTACTAACGGCACACCTGCCTGATGGGCAATATTGTAAAAGCCTGTGCGCAGGCGCTCAACTTTTTTTCGGGTACCCTCCGGAGAAAGTACCAGCGAAAAACTTTCATCCGTTTTAAATTTTTGTACTACCTGATCTACCATATTATGAGAAGAGGACCGGTCAACTGGTATGCCGCCCAGCCATCGGAAAAGGAACCCAAAAGGCCCGTCGAACAATTCTTTTTTCCCCAGAAAATGAATGAAGCCCAAGCGTAATTTACTTCTTACCGCCAATCCTAAAAAAAAATCCCAGGAGCTGGTATGGGGCGCAACAATCACTACACTTTTTTTCAGATGAAAGGGAAAGTTCCCCCGGATTTTCCATCCGGTAATCCGTAACAAGAAAATCCAAATCGGTCTCATATCGTAAGCAATCTATAAACAACAAGATAATAATTTTCGGTTAAATATGCTCATTTGAGCTATATGCAGGCTTTGATTGTACAAAAAGCCCCTATTGGAGATCAAATAAATACCTGAATAGCAGGCTTTAAAAAACAATTTCTCCTTTGATTCGGCGTTTAAGTATTAAAATAGGAACAATGGCTGCATTGCGATTGCTGGTTGATTCTGAAATAACCCTGATTAAACAGCATGCTGCTTCAGCTGCTGAATCTGGGAATATAGCGTATAAAAAAGTGTTCAAAGATCTTCGCCCTTATTATGCCGTAGGAAGAAATACACCTATTCGTTTACTCAAAATAAAATAGTATGGAACTTATTTGTTATGCTAATCAACGTTGGCAACCCCTGAACGAATCGGGAGTTTCTTTGCAAGACCTTGGTTTTAAACGCGGGTATGCCATTTTTGATTTTCTCAGGGTTGCGCAGGGTACCCCACTTTTTTTATCCCAGCATATTGACAGATTTTTTCAAAGTGCAAAAGATATGCGCTTAACCATCCCTCATACTCGGGAAGAGTTAACAAGACTGATATATGAATTAATACAAATTAACCGGATACCCGATTCGGGGGTTAGGATGATGCTTACGGGGGGTAATTCGGAAAACGGACTGCACCTTGGTACACCTCAACTCTTTCTGATTAATGAGCCTATTACGCCTCCGCCCGCCGAAATGAAAAAAGAGGGGTATCAAATGGTTACCTATCCCTATCGCCGACATTTTCCACAGGTAAAAACAACCGACTACAGTATGGAAATCTGGTTGCGACCTATGGTAGAAGAACATTTAGCCAATGATGTATTGTACCATCACCATGGCATTATCACTGAGTGTCCGCGCTGTAACTTTTTTATAGTAAATACTGCTGGAAATTTAGTAACCCCTGATTCCAATATATTAAAAGGAGTTACCCGAAATACGATTATTGAAATTGCCCGTGAAATTGGCATTTTGGTTGAGTTGCGCGACCTGCACCTACACGAAATTCCTGCAGCGCGTGAAGCTTTTGTATGCAGTACTACCAAGCGAATTATTCCGGTATCTCGTATGGATGATGTTTACCTTCCGGTGAACGGCCCGGTTACTACCCTGCTGTATAATCGTTTTCTTGAAAGGGAACAAGCAGAAATGGCCAATGAAGGAAAGCCCTGATTATCTAATACCCTCGATGAGGATAACGGCTCCCAACGGCGAACTGTTATCGGTATTGATTGAATGGAATGGCGATCAGTCTTTCTCGCTGGTTTGTCGCGAAGCCATCGACGAAAACTTGCATGCTGTAATCCGAGCCATCTGGCAGGTGCTGCAAACCGCTCCTTTACCTGGAATTACAGATATCATTCCAACCTTTCACTCAATCACCATTGTATTCAACCCCCTGAAAATAGCAAGAACGCCCAATCATCCTACTGCCGGAGAAGCTATTCTACATCAGGTAATGAGTCGGTTAAATCATCTATCTATTCATGCTTCCTTTTCAAAATGGCAGATAAGCATTCCCGTATGTTATGATGCTACCCTGGCACCGGATTTGATTACCCTGTCGGCACAGCTTTCTATTTCTCCGGATGAGTTGGTATCACTGCACCATAGTAAACCATATACCGTATATATGTTGGGCTTTTTACCCGGCTTTGCTTATATGGGGATATTAGATGCACGTATCACTGCTCCCCGCCATGCCCGGCCCAGAACCCATGTACAGGCTGGCAGTGTTGCCATTGCAGCTCAACAAACTGGCATCTATCCAACGGATTCTCCCGGGGGCTGGCAGTTAATTGGAAGAACACCCATAAGGATGTTCAATCCCCTTGAACCCAATCCCTGTTTTTTACAGCCGGGAGATGAAGTAACTTTTTATCCGATTTCCCTGAACGAATATCAACAATTGATTCCCCAATGAGTATCCGCATTATCAAAAAGGGAAGCCTAGATGCTATTCAAGATTTGGGCAGGTTTGGATACCAGCACTTGGGCATCCCACCCAGTGGCGCCTTAGACCCCTTCGCCTTGCAGCTGGCTAACGGCTTGGTTGGAAATGCACCCGGTGAAGCAGGATTGGAGCTTTTTTTTCCAGCACCTACCCTTCAGTTCGAAAAAGATGCAATTATTGCTATCAGCGGAGCAGATTGGCAACCGTGCTTGCAGGGAATTCCCGTAGAGATTAACCGGACTATCTTAGTAAAAAAAGGTGCGGTACTTACTTTTCAGCAACCTATTGCCGGTAGAGTAGCGTACCTAACAGTTAGAGGTGGATTTCAGATCGAACCATGGCTTGGCAGTGGCAGCACACAATGGGGCGTGGAGTTATCGGGCTTTAAGGGAAGAGCCTTACAAAAAGAAGATCTACTACCCCTTCGCAGTTCGTTTGAATTTTCTACCCTTGCTCCAGAAAGCTTTCTGCCATTGCCTTGGAAGCCGGCTTTACAAACAAATTCGTTCAACACCCCTATTCGGTTACTACCGGATTCTCATTTTAATTTTCTGGATGAAGCCTCTCAAAAACGGCTCACAAGCGCTACCTTTTCTATACTCCCACAAAGTAACCGAATGGGGTTCTTATTACAAGGACCTAAACTCACGGGAAATTATCGTGAATTGATTTCGGCAGCAGTAAGAAGAGGCACTATACAGTGGTTGCCGGATGAACAAATTGTCCTTCTAATGGCAGATCACCCAACTACCGGTGGATATCCCAGAATTGCACAAGTGATTGCGGCCGATTTGCCCAAACTTGCGCAATGGCCTGCTTCATTGCCCCTGCAATTTGAGTGGATTAGCCGCAGCGATGCCGAACAGATTTATCGGGAGCAGCATTTTTTGCTTACTCAAATGCAAAATGCGGCTGGCAATCGCTTAGCATCGTATCTTGAGAGTTGATTAGCAAGCAATGGAAAAGTATTGGGTAGATATCAACTGCGATTTAGGAGAAGGATTCCTCGATGATGCCTTACTGATGCCCTATATCAGCAGCGCGAATATTGCCTGTGCTGCCCATGCGGGGAATGATTCGGTGATGCAGCAAACCATTCAGTTAGCCATTGAGGCGGGTGTAAAAATTGGCGCCCATCCCGGATTCAATGATCCCGAAAATTTTGGCAGAAAAGAACAACAATGCTCCCAATCAGAACTAACCGACTTAATTCAATCACAGGTTGTTCGTTTGCAAAAAATAGCACAATCCTTTGGGGTTTCCCTGCACCATGTGAAACCTCATGGCGCCCTGTATAATATGTCGGCAGCTTCTCCCGATATTGCAAGGGTAATTGCAACAGCCATCAAAGAAATGGATGCGTCTCTTTGTTTGTATGGACTCAGTAATTCCCATTCGATTGAACAGGCAAAAGCAATTGGAGTAAACTGCTGCAACGAAGTTTTTGCCGACAGGCGATATCGGGCAGATGGCTCACTACTGCCCCGAAGCCATCCGCTCGCATTACTCACCAATCCGGAGGATGGTTGCCGGCAAGTAACGCAGATGGTAATGCATCAATCCGTTTTAGCTGATAGTGGCGTTGCTATTCCGGTACTGGCAGAAACCATTTGTATTCATGGAGATGCTCCAGGAGCTGCTGCAATGGCGGCACATATTTTTAATTATCTTCAATTACAAAGCATTGGCCTCCAAAAAAACTAATTATTCCTGGTTCAGTGGCGTAGGATTGGGGGCTGCCTTTCTGATGGCAAATTCGTCTATTGGGCCGGGGTTTCTTACCCAAACCACTGTATTTACCCAACAACTGATGAGTAGCTTTGGATTTGTTATTATCGTTTCCTTTTTATTGGATATCGGTGCACAGGTGAATACCTGGCGGATTATTACTGTAAGTGAAATGCGGGCACAGGATTTGTCGAATCAACTACTTCCCGGTTTGGGATATGTAATTGCGGGTATGGTGGTATTGGGAGGTTTTGCATTTAATATTGCCAATATTGCTGGATGCGGATTAGGGGTAAATGTATTAACCGGACTAAGCTTTCAACAGGGTGCTGTTATCAGTTGTGTAGCCGCATTGTTGTTATTTTGGTATCGTGAGATGGGTGCTATGTTAGATAATTTTACCCGGATTGCCGGTTTGGCGAAAATCACTTTAACGCTGATCATCGCCGCCGCTGCACACCCCCCGGTTTGGGAGGCCGTGCAACATAGTTTTGTTCCCGAAACCATCAGCACAAAAGCCATCATAACAATTGTGGGCGGAACCGTGGGAGGGTACATTACCTTTTCGGGGGCTCATCGATTGATTGATGCTGGAATTCAGGGGAAAGAGAATATTCATCGGGTAGACAAAAGCGCTATGGCCGGTATTTTTATTTCGGGATTGATGCGGTTCATTTTATTTTTTGCCGTATTGGGAGCCCTGAAACAGGGATGTATTCCGGATAAAAATAATCCAGTAGCTACGGTGTTTGGGTTTGTTGCCGGAGCATGGGGCTTGCGCATTTTTGGCATTGTTTTATGGGCAGCGGCCATTTCTTCGGTAATTGGGGCCGCTTACACATCCATATCTTTTTTAAAAACCTTTCATCCTCTTATAGCCAAGTACGAACGTATTGCTATTTCAATTTTTATCATTATTTGTACCCTTATTTTCATCTGGGTGGGTAAGCCAACTCAGTTACTTTTATTGGCAGGGATGGTAAATGGACTCATTCTGCCTTTTGCATTGGGAGCCTTATTATTGGCGGGGCGCAATCAACAACTGATGAAAGGCTATCAACATCCCCGCTGGATGCAACTTTGTGGATGGGCTGTTGTGTTGGTGATGGGCTGGATGGGGTATCAGGCGGTTGTAGAATGGATAACCGGCAGCTAACTTTTTACAGCCGATAACAATACCCGGCAGTTATTTTCTACATCCACTTTTTCTATGGATACAGGTATGATGTCAGCTGCCGTTGCCGGCCGAAGATTATGTAAACTGCCCAAATAGTATTTGTCGTAATATTTTAGCAGGATCCGAAAGCAGTCTGCCAGTTGATTATCCCGCACATGCTGAATGGCCAATTTTGTTTCTAATCCCCCCAGTCTTTTTTGTATGCGGGTGATAGTTGCAATAAGTAGGTCTTGTGAAAACACTCCGTAATCTCGGATAATATGTTGCAGTCTTTCTTCGAAGGGGATTTCTAAAAAGTATAAGGGGCTGCTGCGCATTTGTGCAAAAATTGGTCCGGGGATATTGAGATTTCCGATGCGTTGACTCTCATCTTCTAGCCAGATAGCGGGAGGAGTAGTTGATTGGGAAAACTTGTGCAATTCGCCAGCCAGTATATTTTCGAACATTTCCTGCGAGGGTTGCGGTGGCATGCCAAGATTTCCGAATGCTGAGCCTTTGTGAGCCGCAATCCCTTCTAAATCGATGGCTGCTAATCCTTGCTTTTGCAGCAGTTGAATGAGAGGCGTTTTACCGCTTCCGGTACAACCTCCAATCATGCGGAAAGAATAGGCTAAGTTAAATTGTTGTAAAACCCAGTTTCTATAAACTTTATAACCTCCTGCAAGGGTATACACTTCAAATCCATATAAATCTAGCAACCAGGCTACCCCTGCACTGCGCATGCCTCCTCTCCAACAATGAACTAAGATTTTGTGTTTTCCGTATGGGCTAAATTCTTTGTTGACTAAAAGATGTTGCACAATTATTTCTTCGGCTGCCTCTACCATAGTTGCCATTCGGGTACCAAAATACTGAAGTCCCCATTTAATAGCTTTTTGTTTACTTTCCTGTTTATAAGCGGTACCTACAATTTTTCTTTCCTCATCGGTGAATAGTGGAAAAGAAATAGCCGAAGGAATATGGGCATGCTGGTATTCGGAAGGACTTCTTACATCCAGCACAGGGTGATGGAGGCTGAGTGCCATAAAATCGGATAAGGGTAATCGGGTAATGCCCATAGATGCAAATGTAAGCGGAGATTTTTGTAACTTAGTGTTGTGAAAAGACTATTGGTTATTCGCCATGCCAAAACCCATCCTGCTCATTTGGGACAAAAAGATATTGACAGGATGCTGAATGAGCGTGGGTTACAGGATGCCCCCCGCATGGCTCAAAGGTTGGTGGAGCGGGGCATTACGATTGATGCTTTTATTAGCAGCACTGCCAATCGGGCGTATGCTACTGCCTGTTTTTTTGCAGCGGCTTATCAGGTACCTGAATCCAGTGTTCAAAAGATTGCCGCTATGTATCATCCGGATGCGGAAAATCTATTTCGGATAGTGAGTCGGCTTCAGGATACGGTGGAAACGGTTGCTTTGTTTTCGCACAATCCGGGCATTACCGATTTTGTGAATCTCTTATCGGATATTCGGATAGATCATCTGCCTACTTGTGGCATTTTTGCAGTAGCTGCGGATATCAAGCATTGGAGTGAATTTAAAGCGGCTACCCGTTATTTTTTCTTTTACGATCAGCCCAAAGCTCTAACTGATTTTTTATAATTTGCTAGATACACACCGCTAAAGATGAGTAGGGCGGCAATTATTTGCACGCCCCTTAGCTTTTCCCCATAAAACAAACTGGCGATTATCGCTGCAAATACCGGTTGTGTATAGATATAGCTTCCCGTAGCAGCGGCTCCAATACGATTTATACCATATAAATTGAGTAGATAAGCCAAAAAAGTAACCCCAATACCAATAAAGAAAAGTGCGTTCCATTGCACCCAGCTCCAGGTACTATAATCGGTTTGTATTAATGGCGGAACCCCTATAGGTAGAATAATGATCGCACCCATCATAAACAACCAACGTAAGATATCCACTCCCTGATATTTTGCCATCAAGGGTTTTATCAGCACAAGATAGAAGGAATAGGAAATAGCATTCAGCAATACCATAGTATCTCCTTCCAAACTGTTTTGCATGGCTCCGGGAGTTGTTTTTTGCATAATCAGCAAGGCTGCGCCCGACAAGCCCAATAGTAATCCCAGGGCTTTTAAAAAGGTAAAGGTTTCTCGCAATAGCCAGGCAGCAATTCCGGTAATAAATAGCGGGGTAGCCAAAGATAACAACGCGCTGTGAATGGGGGAAGTTAGCGAAACACCTTTAACAAATAGCAGTTGGTTAATTACAATACCGGTAAGCGCACAAATGATTAGTCGGGGAACATCTTTTTTTTCGGGCCAGGCTCTGGCGGGGTGCAAAAGATATCCCAGGGAAAACAAAAGGATGGCAGTAATAACCCTAAATGCATTCAATGCCAGTGCCGGTATATAAGCAGGAGTAATCATTTTTACCACCGAATAGCTGGTACCAAAAAGCAAATTGGCTCCAATAACTGCGGCATGTGCCCGAATGTTTCCCTTCATAGTGTACAAAAGTAATTATTCATTCATCAGTTTATGAATCAGGGCAGGTAACTGGGCGGCCTGAAAGTTGTTATTTACTGGCCATTGATACTCGAAATCAGCGGCTTCCCGAGTGGCTTTTTTCCACTCAAATGTTTCTTGTAAAACTGTATAGGCCCTGTTTTGTAACCCCAATCTTTCTGCCAAGTATTCCTGTTCTGTTTGCCCGGGTGTTGGAATTAGAATGGCTTTCTTTTGTAAACAAAGTATTTCCATTACGGTGGTATAGCCTGTTCTACTGATAATCCATTCGCTTTGCAGTAAGGCCATTTCCTGCGCTTCTTGGGGCAGATGATTTTTGCAAACAATATTGGGTGAGGTTGTGGGCAGGGTTGCTGCACCCGGTAACCCCCGAATAAATAAAACCGAATCGGCAACCCCGGTTAACTGGTGCAGTAATTTATTTTCTAATTGCGTTCTTTGTGGTTCCGGTCCGGATAAAACTATGCAGTACCGGTAAATTACGGGCAGCTTTTTAGGTTCAAATCTTGATAGCCATCCAATATATTCAACAGGTACTTTTGGCAGAACCGCTGGATGCGAAAGTACCCCAGCCGCATTATTCATGCCAGCAATATCCGGAACCCAACAGGTATTGAATAAACTAATTAGCCTGTATTGAATTTGCTGCAACCATTTTTCGGCTACCCGAAAGGGGGCTTTAATGGTAAGTTGATGGGTGATAAAAATGCTCTTTACCGATGGATGATGCAAGCCATATCGGTTGTCGGATATAATGATGGCAAAATGGTGGCGTGCAACTTGTTCGCGCAGCCAGCGGTTTTCGAATTGTATGGCACGCCAGATTTTGGGTAGTTGCCATAATAATTTCAAGGCCATTCCCCGCTTATGGGTACTGTAGGTAACCCGATACCCTTTGAGCGGGAGGAGGGTAAGTTGCGGAAATTCTGCCTGCAATAGGGCAGCCTGTGCCCCTTCCCCAGCTAGCAGCACTTCATATCCTTGGCTTAACAAGCCCTTAATAATCGGAATACATCGGGTAGCGTGCCCTAACCCCCAGTCGAGTGGCGCTACCAGTACTTTTGTATTTTGTTTATGAATATGCAAAGGGTTGGGTGATTATCTTTGTTCTGTTTCCCGTACTTTAGTGTTATAGAATGAGCAGAAAACTAAACCAATGGATTGTTTTTTTGTTACTGTTATCAGTAACCGCTTCTTCTTGCGGTATGTTGCGTAAAAACAACGGTACCAAGTTTTGCGGCTGTCCACACCAAAAATAGGGGCTTATCTGCTTATGAACACACCTAAACGTGAATTGGTACTATTATCCCGCCCCTCCCTCACTCGGGAGGAAGATTATGAGCGGGAAGTAGCCCAACTAGATAAATTGTTGCAGAAAGCAGAACAGTGGGAATTTTTCTGTGAGGTACACGAATTTATAGACCTCAACCGGTATAAAATTTTCCGCAAACCCTATCAGATTCAGCAAATTTTACAGGAAAAGCCTATGAAACCTTTTGTTTTTCTGATTAACAAAAACTAATACCCCCCCTTACTATTTTAGAGGGGTATAGTCTTTGAATATTTTAACCGGGGCGCTTTCCACCAGATTCCGATAATTTTTCCAGGGTTCTCCAAAGAAATTATTGGCCCTTTCAATTACCTTATTTACTGCTTCTTCCGCATCTTTAATTAGTCTTTGTTCCTGGGCCCCCGGAATGGCTCTTTTACCCATTACCGTCATTCGGGCTTCTCCCATTAGTGAATTAACGGTTACTTGGGGAACATTTCCATATCCCTGCTTTTCCTGCGTTTTGCCATTCAGCACTTCTCGGATGGCTTTCAGACTGTCTTGCATTGCTTTATTTACTTTGCGCAACGTATCTACCTTTTTCGGGTCCATATCTTTATAGCCGGCTTCTACTTTTTTAATGATTTCATCTGCTTCTGTTAATCGGTCGTTTAAGTCAACCAGTTTTAAGGTCGATTGGTCTAGTTGCTGATTGGTTTTTCGCAGCGATGCGCGAACAGTTGTGGGGATGGGTGCATTTGGATCGTCCTGAACAGTGATAAAACAGCTATCGGTTAGATCTTTACCCAAACTGATAACAACCTTATAGGTTCCGGGATCAACGGGTAGTCCGCCGGGTTCATCTGCATTATTTCTTACACCCCCCATGCGGCCTCCGCCACCTCGGCCACCGCCGCCACTTTGGCGAATACCTTTTCCTTCCATGCCCCAGAAATATCGGTTAAATCCACTGTCTGCCTTGGCACGAACAGTTCTTACCTGCACGTTAGCGGCATCGAATATTTTTAAAACCGCTGTATCGGGAATTTTATTTTTTCCGGTATCTAAGTAGTTCTTCTTTACAAAGAAACTGATGGGAGCACCGAATTTTTTATTTTCTCCTTCATAGGTACCCCAGGTACTATATTCAATGCCGGACGCATTTTTAATATTCGCCTGATACCCGGTTGGAGGGGTAAAAGCTGTTAAGCGATCTGCTGGCAACTGTCCTTTATTGGCCGCCATTTTCCGCAGCGGTCGGATGTCATCCAATATCCATAGTGCTCTTCCAAAAGTGGCAATCACCAGATCGGCTTCTCTTTCCTGTATGGCCAAATCGTAGGTAGATACCGATGGATATCCGTTTTTAAATTGCTGAAAATTAGTGCCATTGTCGAGGCTTACCCATAAACCCTGTTCTGTTCCTACAAAAATCAAGTTTGGTTCGGTGGGGTCTTGCAAAACACAAAGTGCATATCCGGTAACCTTTTTTTCATCAGCTAACCTTGTCCATGTTTTTCCAAAATCTGTGGTACGGAAAACCAGGGTTGCTTGATTACCTCTGCGATAGTCGTTGGCTACCACAAAAGCTTCTCCTGCAATGTGGCGGGAAGCCCTGATTTGCGGTATCCAGGCACCAGCCGGTAATCCCGGAATTTTGGTTCTGAAGTTGGTCCAGGTTTTACCACCATCCGTAGTAAGTTGAACATTCCCATCGTCGGTGCCAACCCATATTACATCTTTCTGCAATGGCGATGGCTCAATGGCTAAAATGGTACAGAAATTCTCTGCCCCGGTAATATCCACGGATAAACCGCCATTATTACTTTGATCTATTTTGGCACTGTCGTTGGTGGAAAGATCTGGAGAAATAAGCTGCCAAGATGCGCCGCGGTCGGTGCTTTTATTTAAGAATTGACTACCATAATAAATAGTGCCTTTTTCAAATGGATCCTGGGCAATAGCCGCATTCCAGTTGAAACGTTGGCGCGTGGTAAGGTTGGGTCGAGGTGGACGGATGCTCCAATCTTCTCCGGTGGCAATATTATATCTTCCCAATGCACCACCCTGACTCATAGAGTAAACCCAGTTGGCATCTTCGGGATCGGGCATTACATCAAATCCATCTCCCCCATTTACGCCTTGCCAGTATGCATTGCGGATACCACTTCTTACCCATACATACGCCGGACCATGCCAACTGCCATTGTCTTGCAACCCTCCCATTACGTGATAGGGTAGTTGATTATCTACATTAATATGGTAGAATTGACCGAGGGGTAATTTCTCATCAAACTGCCAGGTTTTACCGCGATCGCGGGAAATGGCTATTCCTCCGTCGTTTCCATCGATGATAAAGGAGGGATTGTATGGATGAATCCACCAAGCATGGTGATCGGGGTGAATGCCGCTGTAAGGAATAATGGTTTTAAAACTTTTTCCGGCGTCTTCACTTACAGAAATCATTTGGTTGATATTATACAACCGATTTTCGTTTTGTGGATCTATGGCTATATCCTGAAAATAGAAAGCCCGATTGGTAACTACGGAGGCTTCGCTGTTTACGAGTTCCCATTTATTACCGCCATCTTCTGATTTATACAATCCGTTTTTGGTGGCTTCCACCAGGGCATATATTCTATTCGGGTCGTTTCTGCCTATCGCAATACCGATTCTTCCTAAATTGCCAGCAGGGAGCCCTTCGGCCTTGCCTAATTTTTTAAAGTTTTTGCCGCCATCATAGGTTACATACAATCCACTGCCACTGCCACCTCCTTGTAAACTCCAGGGTGTGCGCAGGTGTTGATACATGTTTACCATTATTTTATTGGGATTGGTAGGATCCATAACCATATCGCCCACACCGCTGGTATCATTGGTATGTAAAATCAATTTCCAGTTTTCCCCTCCATCGGTAGTTTTATAAACGCCTCTTTCGGGATGGGCAGCAAAAGGATTTCCCATTACTCCGGCATAAACTATATCCGGATTATTGGGATCAATCAGAATCCGATGGATGTTGCGGGTTTTTTGCAAGCCCATACATTTCCAGGTTTTACCGCCGTTTAAACTTTTATACATTCCTTCGCCTAGGCTAACAGAATTTCGAGGATTTCCTTCCCCAGTTCCTGCCCAAACGATGTTGGGATTCGATTGGGTGATGGCTACAGCACCAATATTTTGGATAGGTTGCTCATCAAAAATGGGCGTCCAGCTTCCACCTCCATTCTCAGTTTTCCAAACACCCCCACTGGCGGTACCCAGATAAATCACGTTGGGATTATTCCACACCGCATCAATAGCAGTTACCCGACCACTCATACCGGCCGGACCAATATTCCGAGGCTTCAGGTTGGAGAAGTGTTTATTGATGTCTACTGATTGGGCAAACAAAATGCAGGGCAATAATCCGAGTGCAAGCAACAGGTATTTTTTCATGTTGGAATTTTGAGGACTGGAAATTCAGCAATTATTGGCGATATACCAAAAGAAACTGCCGGAATTGGTAGGTTCCGGCAGTTTTTATGCAACAACAAATGAAATATTATTATCATTCATTTTTTTGCTGGTATTTTTTTTCGGTTTCCTTGGCTTTTTCAAAATCGAGGATTACTCCGTTGATGCAATATCGAAGTCCGGTGGGGGGTGGACCATCTTCGAAAACGTGTCCGAGATGCGATTTGCATCTGCCGCATTGAACTTCGGTGCGTGTCATCCCATGTGTGTTATCGGGCAGATACAGAATGGAGGTTTTGCTAATGGGGGCATAGAAACTGGGCCATCCGCAGCCACTTTCAAATTTGGTATCACTTTGAAAAAGTGCATTGCCGCAAGCAGCACAATAGTAAGTGCCTTTGTCTGTATGTTTTTCCCAAATACTGGTATAAGGCCGTTCAGTTCCTTTTTCACGGGCTATGTAGTACAATTCGGGAGAGAGTATTTTTTTCCATTCTCCAGCCGAAAGTGCCACTTTATTGCTATCAGTTCTGGAATAAATCGGGTGATTGTTTTTTGAATTGTCCATAGGAGGCGTGGTTTGAGTGGGTTGTGCTGAACAGGCATTCAGTACGAACAAGAGGGGGAGTATTATTTTGGTAATCATTCTTATCAGTATATAAATTATATAACGGAGAGGGGGGCTTGAATGTTCATTTGTACAGGTAAAAATTAATAATCATCCGCTGTGCCAACGGTTGATTAGATGATTTTTAAGGCTAAGCACTTATATTTGTTGTTCCTATAATAATTGGAGGGATATGTTTAATATTATTCTGTTTGGCCCTCCCGGCAGCGGTAAGGGTACCCAAAGTGCCCGATTGGTAGAGCAATATGGGCTTATACATTTATCCACCGGCGACCTTTTACGCTCTGAAATTAGTCGTAAAACGGCGTTGGGAATGGAAGCGAAAGCTATCATGGACAGGGGCGAACTGGTACCGGATGCGGTTGTGGTAGGCATGATTGCCTCCGCACTAGATAATAATCCTTTGGCCAAAGGGTTTTTATTTGATGGCTTTCCCCGCACTGTTGCTCAAAGTGAAGCGCTGGATAACCTTCTGCACCTGAAAAAAACATCCATCGGGGTTGTACTTGCTATGCAAGTGAGCGAAGAAGAATTGGTGAAGCGTTTGTTAAACCGCGGACTAACCAGCGGACGTAGCGATGATAACAGCGAAGAAGTGGTTCGTGCCCGAATTGTGGAATACCATAATAAAACTTCTGTGGTAGCTGACTACTACCGGAAGTTTGATAAAGTGGTAGAAATTAAGGGAGAAGGGTCTGTTGAAGAAATTCTTTTTCTGCTTTGCAGCGAAATCGATAAACGGTTGTCTAATTAGCGGGGTTTTGTTTCTCTACAACCAACAACCAACTGCAATCCCGCCCATTTTTGGGCGGGGTTTTTTGTTGTTATTTGAATATCAATTAAAAATGTATATACATTTAATTGATATAAGTAATCCCTCTCTTTATAAATCGTCATATTGATACAAGGTGTCAATTGAAGTACCGGCAGCCATTTCAAAAACCGGTTTAATCAGTCCATCTTTCAAGCCATACACCCAACCATGTATATGCGGGAAGGTTTCTCTTTGCCATGCCCTTTGTATAATGGAGGTTTTTGCCAGGTGTTGCACCTGCTCTATAACATTTAGTTCTACCAGTCTATCGAAACGGGGTTCCTCTTCCTGAATGGCTTCAAGCTCATCCCGGTGCAAGCGGTAAACATCTTTTATATTTCTCAACCACATATTGAGCACCTGTTTAAAATCGTGGTTCGTCATAGCAGCTTTTACCCCACCGCAGCCATAATGGCCACAAACAATCACGTGTTTCACTTTCAGGTAGGTAACGGCATAATCCAGCACACTAAGCAGATTAACATCCGTATGCACTACCAGATTGGCAATATTTCTGTGCACGAATATTTCTCCGGGTTGTGTATTGGTAACTTCATTGGCTGGTACCCGGCTATCGCTGCAACCAATCCAAAGAAATTCAGGAGTTTGTATTTTGCTTAAGCGGTTAAAAAAATCAGCATCGTGTTCTACTTTCTCCTGAGCCCATGCTTTGTTTTCGAGTAACAATTTTTCATATGATTTCATAAAGCATTTTTTGGTGTACGCTTGCTTCTTCTAAAGAATGCATGTACTTTTATTTTTAATAAATTTACCTGTTTACAAACTAAAACGAATACTATCGCTGTTTCTTTTCCTTCTTTTTAAATATGTATTTCACAACAAAATAAATTATCAAAGCAGAGAGTACGCCCGTTAAAAAATCTGTTAAGGGTACCATTACAGCAGTAAAAACCAGCATAGCAAATTCAAATTTTCCGTGTTCTTTTACTTCTTTAATTTCCGAAGGCTTAATCATATTGCTTGCTACCCATACCAAAATACCACCAATACAAGCCATAGGCACTAACTCTAAATATTGTGCGAGGTAATAAGCCATAATTAATTTTAGTACTGCCTTAAAATATCCTGCCAATGGAGTTTTTGCACCTGCCTTTATACTGGTGGCTGTTCTTGCCAAGGCTCCTGTACAGGGAAATCCCGATGCCAAAGGCGTAATAATTTGAACTAAACCTTGACCAAAAAATTCTTTGTCTGGATTAAAGGGCGTTCTATCATTTTTCGCAAGCCTATCAGCCATCGATGAACATAAAACACTTTCTACCCCTGAAACAAAAACGATAGCAGCAACAAAGTAAATAATATCCAATACTACACCCCCGGTTATTTGAGGTAGATAAGGCATCTGTAGTTTAAAAAAATTGTTTGGAATAGAACCATACAGGTCTTTTACCAAAAGTATATTTTTGTCTGCTAATACAGAGTTTGCTAATAAGGTGGCAGTTCCCATAGCAATAACTGGTCCGGGAATATAAATGGAAATCTTTAGTAGGTATTTTGCCAAAACAAAAGTAATAATACCTATTAGAATGGTCCAACCATTAATGAGATGTAAGTGGCTAAACATGTAAGATGTTTTTTCTACAAAGCCTCTGCTACTGTCTCCTAAAAGTGCTTTATAGCTATCTAAACCTAAAATATCTTTAAGGTTGGTCATTGCTATAGCTACTGCAATTCCCACCGTAAATCCAACAATGATTGAATTTGGAACCAGCTTGGCATATTTTCCAACCCCGAAAATCCCCATAACTACTAATATTATCCCTGAAATTATAGAAACCAGCACTAAAAATCCATGCGCAGATTCAAACGTTAGGCCTTCAGGATTATATTTAGTCATTAAGCCTGCGATAACAGGAATAAAGGCAGCAGTTGGTCCATACACTTGGTATTTTGAGCCACCAAATGTTCTACCTATTACACAAGCCAATGCACCAGCAATAATACCATGTTCGGGCCTCATACCCATAGCCATTGCAAAACCCATAGCCATTGGTATAGCTGTCATGGCTACTATAAGCCCTGCACTAAAATCTTGGTAAAGTGTTTTTGCCCAGTTTTCTTTTGTTAAATCCTCCCATCTTGAATCAAAGAAGGTAAAGAATAATTTTAATCTCCCTATTGGTGTAGTTGGGAATTTTGTAGTGCTCATTTTTTATTAGTTAATATTTAGTAATGAATTTGTTTGTAATCGCAATAGCTGCAATTTTGATAAATTCGAGGCCAGGCCCACCCAAACTTAACTGAGTGCTATTTAAAATACCTGCATCAATGCTACTGGTAATTTCGAAAATCATTCCCGAAAATAAAGTAGCCCATGATGCAAACGCAGTGCCCAAACAAAGAGGCAAGGCTAATAAATTTACAACAAACGATACCGGCAAGTCTTTGCAGAACGAATTTAAAATAGCCGTCATGAAAAGAGAAATAATTGAAAAAATTAAAGATTCCCGTAGTTAAATTCGATCTGAGTCGGGTGGGGGTAGGTGTATTTCACCAGCATGATTTTCTGGAATCTTTAGCCTGGCATTTTCTCTAGTAATAGCCAGCTTGTTATGCAAATGGGCCATATGGTGATAACTTTCCTGCAATAATAAATTCTTATCAAATGAAATGGCTTTTTCGCCATCTATTGCTTCATCATTTGTCTGCTCTTGCCCGTCACTTTGCCAACAGTAAATGTTATAATCATTGATAGGAACGAATTGTATACTGAACAGCAAAATCAGGAAACCTGTCAAGCATTGTTTAGCCTTGAAATGAATATTGAATAGCATCGATATAAATATAGGCAAATTAGAAGGATATCGGAGCCTTATTGTATTAAATATTTAATCCCCCGCAGGTACTAATTACTTGTCCGGTAATATATGAACTCATATCACTGGCCAGAAACAGGGTAGTGTCGGCTATTTCATTGGCTGATCCAAATCGACCCAACGGAATTTTTTTCAGAAACTCGGTAGCCGCCGCTCCTTCTTTTAAATAGTGCGTCATATCGGTTTCTACAAATCCCGGAGCTATTGCATTACAGCGAATATTTCTGCTGCCCAGTTCGAGGGCGATTGATTTTGTAAATCCAATAATACCCGCTTTACTGGCGGCATAACTGCTCTGTCCCGCATTTCCTCGAACGCCCACAATCGAACTCATGTTGATGATACTTCCACTCCGCGCTTTCATCATGGGTTTAATCACCTGCTTCGTCATATTAAAAATACTTTTCAGGTTAATCATCATTACTTCATCCCATTGCTCCTCCGTCATTCGCATCAACAGATTGTCTTTCGAAATGCCGGCATTATTTACACAAACATCTATTTTTCCGAAAGCTTGCAGGGTATCTTGCACCAGTTGTTCGCAGCTGGCAAAATCACCCGCATTACTTTGCCGAACCAGCACCTGAACGCCCAGTGCCTCTATTTCCTTGCCAAGTTGAGCCGCTTTATCTGCGCTGCTGTCGCTCACATAGGTTACTACTAGATTACTTCCCTGTTCTGCTAATTTAAGTGCAATGGCTGCTCCAATTCCGCGGGCAGCTCCGGTAACTATCGACACTTTTCCTTCCAGTAATTTCATTTCTTATTTTTTTGCGTATAAAAGTAATTGAAATGGTTGAGTTCCGGGTGCTTACGGTACTTGTATTTCCTGTTCCCAAAGTTGCAAGATCTCATTGATGTATTGCCGTTCATTCGATAGGCGGGGTACTTTGTGTTGTCCACCCAGTTTGCCCTTGCTTTTTAGCCAACGGTTGAATAATCCGGTCGGTAATTGCCGAACAGTGGGCATTCTTAAGGCAATACTCTTATGGCGTTTAGCCTCATAGTCGCTGTTAATTTGTTGCAGGGCGGTATCCAATAATTGGGTGAATTCGGAAATATCTTGCGGCGGGGTTACAAATTCTATTAACCATTCATGGGCTCCATTGCCTGCATCACTAAAATAAACCGGGGCAGCGGTATAGTCGCTTACAATCGCACCGGTTGCCGCACAGGCCTGTTGAATGGCGTTATCGGCATTGTCGGCAATTACTTCTTCTCCAAAAGCATTCATATATTGTTTTAGCCTTCCATTTACGATTACGCGGAATGGAAATAAACTCGTAAAACGGATGGTATCGCCTATAAGGTAACGCCACAAGCCTCCATTGGTACTGATAACAGGGGCATAGGTTTTTCCCAATGCTACTTCATTCAATCCAACGGTTATTGGGTGAGGTTTCCCGTATTCTTCTATCGGCATGAACTCATAAAAAATACCATGATTCAGAAACAACAACATGCCCTCGCACGACAGGTCGTCTTGGGCAGCAAAAAATCCCTCACTAGCATTATAAATTTCAAGGTATTTACAACCTTTCCCAATTAGTTGCTCAAACTGTTCGCGATAGGGGGTAAACGATACTCCTCCATGTATATATAATTCCAATTGGGGCCAAACCTCCTTGAGTTGTTGCTTTCCCGTTATTTCTAATATTCTTCTGATTAATAAAAGCGTCCAGGTAGGAACACCTGCGATAGAGGTAACATCTTCCCGAATTGTTGCCTCTGCAAGCCGCTCAATTTTTGTTTCCCATTCGTCCATTAAGGCAATGGATAAGTCGGGCGTTCTGATCCAGTTAGCCCAAATAGGAGTATTCTGTAATAACACAGCACTTAAATCGCCGAATTGTATTTCTTCATTTAGCTGACTGATTTGGTGACTCCCTCCAACGATTAATCCTTTGCCGGTTAACAAATCACTATCTTCTTGCTTACGGTAATAGAGGCTCAGCACATCTTTGGATGCCTGAAAATGCCCGTCTTCTAAGCTTTCCTGAGAAACCGGGATAAACTTGCTTTTATCATGGGTTGTTCCGCTGCTTTTGGCAAACCAGCTGATGGGGGTATTCCACAGTAGATTTTCTTCTCCCTGCATCATGCGCTCGATATAGGGTTTTAGCATTTCGTAGTCGTGAATCGGAACCCGCTCTTTGAATTGCCGGATGGTAAAGATATTTTCCAGTTCGTGTTTTCTGCCAAATTCCGTGTATTGACCATGGGTTACCAGGTCTTGCAGCACTTCCCGCTGGATATCAATGGGCTGTTCAATCCATTGATCAATATGCCAGTTTCTAAACCTGGCTAGTCTTGATATGGCAGGACTCAGTAGTTTCATTACACCGGAAAAATAAGCAATGGAATTGAATTAGCGAAAAGCGTAATGGGAATCCCGTTTATCAGCGCTGAGCAGGAGGGGCTTCTTTGCCCATTTCAATAATCCAGTCTTTGCGACGCAATTCAAAATTGGTGCCCAGATAAAGCCTTCTTACCTGTTCGTCTTCTGCCAGTTCTTCTGCAGTACCGTGCTTGAAAATTTTTCCTTCAATCAACAAATAGGCTCTGTCGCAGATAGAGAGGGTTTCATTCACATTATGGTCAGTAATCAGGATACCTATGTTTTTATACTTTAAGCGGGCAACCACACTCTGGATATCTTCTACCGCAATGGGATCTACGCCTGCAAAAGGCTCATCCAGCAATATGAATTTTGGATTTACTGCCAGTGCCCGGGCAATTTCTGTTCTTCTGCGTTCCCCACCGCTCAAACTATCGCCATTGTTTTTTCTTACCTGGTGCAGGTTAAATTCGTCGAGTAAACTTTCCAGCTTTATTTTTCTTTCCTGTTTCGAGAGTTTAGTCATTTCTAAAACCGCCATGATATTATCTTCCACCGATAATTTTCTAAAAACACTGGCCTCCTGGGGAAGGTAACCAATCCCCAACTGGGCTCTTTTATACATGGGCAAACGGGTAATGTCGTCATTATTCAACATCACCGAACCTGCATCGGGTTTAATTAAACCCACTACCATATAAAAAGTAGTGGTTTTGCCGGCACCGTTGGGCCCTAGTAGTCCCACAATCTCTCCCTGTTTTACTTCAACAGAAACCTGATTTACAACGGTTCTGCCCTTGTAACTTTTTACCAGATTATGGGTATGGATATGTGGGTTCACAGTAATTATTTGCAACAAAAATAGCAATAAACTCGCCAATGCAGTGAACCCAAAGCTCTTTACACTGTTACAGATATCACTATTGTTGATGTATATTGCAGTCGTTTTGTTAAAAATTGCTATTTCTTACCCGTGCAACCGGTTTCATTATGAAGATTACTGAACACATAGCCAACGCAAAAGATACCCTGATTTCTTTCGAAGTGCTTCCGCCATTGAAGGGAAAAACCATTCATTCTTTATACGAGCATCTCGACCCACTGATGGAGTTTCAACCCTCTTGGATTAATGTTACCTATCACAGAAGTGAAACCATGTTTAAGAAAAAATTGGATGGCAGTTTTGAAAAAGTAGAAGTTCGTAAAAGACCCGGTACCGTAGGTATTTGTGCAGCCATTAAGAATCATTATTCTGTTGATGCAGTTCCCCATATTATTTGTGGAGGCTTTACCCGTCGCGAAACGGAAGACGCCCTGATAGATTTGGATTTTTTAGGCATAGATAATGTGTTGGTGTTACGCGGGGATGCTCCCAAAAACGAGGCTTCCTTTGAAGCTGAAAAAGGGGGTAACCATTATGCCATTGATTTATTGGCGCAGGTAACTGGCATGAATAATGGAATTTATTTAGACGAAGACATTAAAAATGGCGGTAAAACCAATTTTTGTGCTGGGGTTGCTGGATATCCCGAAAAACATTTTGAGGCACCCAACCTAGAACTTGATCTAGAGCGAATGAAGCATAAAATTGATGCGGGAGCCGAGTATATCATGACGCAGATGTTTTTCGACAACGAAAAATTCTATGCTTTTGTAAAGTTGTGCCGAGATATGGGCATTACTGTACCCATCATTCCAGGATTAAAGCCACTTACCAATAAGAAACAATTATCTATACTGCCAAGAATCTTTCATGTAGATATTCCTACTGAGTTATCCAATGCCATTAATAAATGTAAAACGGATGCTGATTGTGAAAAAGTGGGAACCGAATGGTTGGTGCAACAAAGCAAGGAACTGAAAAAGTTCGGAGTGCCCGTTTTGCATTACTATACCTTAGGTAAACCCAAAGTGATTCGGGATGTGGTGCATCAAATTATGTAATCTGTTTGCCCGTTACTTTTTCTCTTTGAGCTTTATTTTCATGATTTCATCAAACTGCTCCATAGTCAGCTGTTTTCCAACAATGCGTTTTTCTCTATCCAGCAGATAAAAAGTGGGCGTTTTATAGATATCGTAGGCTTGCCGGAAATTCATTTGGCCGGCTTTCTCAGTTTTAACCCGCACTTCATTGCTTTCGTGGGTATGATACCAGCCCGTTAATTTATTGTCTTTAACAAATCTTTTCCAGCTAGTAAACTCAGGCTCATTAATGTTTACCGCATAAATCGCTACGCCCATTGCTTTCCATTTGGCGCGATAGAATGAGTCGAGGCGGGGAATTTCTGTTTTACAGTGGCCGCAGGTAGGATCCCAGAAAGCTACCACCGTAAAGTTTGCATTCACACCATATAGCGGGGTGATTCTTCCAGAGCTGTCGGGAAAATCCATCCCGTAAGCCTGCACCCCAATTTGATTGGCCATCAGGTTATAGGCTCTTTCAAAAACAATTTTTTTATTAGAGGCATCTAGTAATGTAGAGTCTCCCTTCGAATAAAAATTTTCGAATAAAAATACAAACACTTTATCCTGACCCATATACTGCGGATTCATGTATTGCTTGGTAAATTTATTCAACAGGTAGGGAAACATTTCTTTTCCAGGCCTAGCCGAAAGCAGCATATAGTTTACCTCTTTAATTATTGAGTCTGCTTCAATGGGGATCAAATTTTTAAAATATTCATCCACTTTCGGCTCAAAAAATGGGGTATGCAATAACCGGTCATCCGAAAAATCAACATCATCCCAATAATGACCTTTTACATAGCGATAGGGATAAGTTGAATCGGGTTTGCCTTTTACAATGGGAATTTCGGGCACAGTAGGTCTTTTGTTACAACTGAAAAGCGCAGCCAGTAAAGTGCCCGGATATTTATCAATAATGCTATCCCGATACCCATCCATTCGTTTGGTAGTGTTGGTATACGCCTCTCTTAAATCAGTAGTGTCTTTCTTGGTTTTTTCTTTCTTTTCATTAAAATCTTTTTCAACACCTTGCATCAACTTTTCCTGTGCGCTAGAAAACTTTTTGTATTCCTCATACATTTTGTTTTCTTCAGAACCGGTAATATGAGCTTTAATAGCCACTTTGTTTGAAGTGTCGGCTTCAATTCTAAATTGCTGCTTATCGTCTATCAGTAGGTCGAATTGAATTTGATATCCCGCTAAATTGGTAACTACAAAGTAAATGCCTCCGGTGAGTTTAGCCGGACTTAAAAAAACGCCTTCGCTTTTTTCATTTAGTTTGGCTGAATCAAATAAGGCCATCTGGGTACCATAGTAACTGCCCAGGAATACCGTAGTATTTTTCAGAGGAGTTAGCTTGATACTAATATTTTTTCCATTGCCTGATTGGGCTTTTGCGTTTACAGCAACAATAAAAAGGGCGAGAAAGGGGATGATTTTTTTAAGCATATGCCTATCTAAACTTGGTGAGTATTGAATGATTCTACTTAATGTGGATGCAAATTAAGGAAAGATTCAATTCTTTTCTTTTGTATCCTGCATCCTGTTTACCTTTGTAAACGTGAAAAAACAGCGAAAAGCGGTTTTGCTTGAAAATCTTTCTGTTACAGAATATGCCGCAGAAGGAAAGTCGTTGGCAAAACTGAACGGAAAGGTAATATTTATAGAAGGGGCCATTCCGGGCGATATTGTTGATGTATTGTTAAAAAAAAATAAAACGGATTGGGCAGAAGGGGTTGCGGTTCGCTTTCACCAGTATTCTCCTCAGCGGCAAACTCCCTTTTGTGCGCATTTTGGGGTATGCGGGGGATGCCAGTGGCAAATGTTACCCTACGCATTGCAGTTGACTTACAAACAACGGCAGGTACTCGATAATTTACAAAGAATTGCCAAGGTTGAATTGCCCGAGCCGGAACCGATTATTGGGGCCGAAAAAACCACCCTTTACCGTAACAAGCTGGAATACACTTTTGGCGATCGGAAATATATTCCCCCAGAAGAGTTTTCCCGCATGAAGGCTTCCGGAGAGCCGTTGGATGCCATGCCGGGTGCGGGAGGATTTCATGCCAGGGGTTTCTTTGATAAAGTAGTGGCTATAGATACCTGCCATTTACAGGATGAGCCTACCAATCTGATACGTAAAGCGGTGCAGGATTTTGCCATTCAGCACCAACTTCCTTTTTATAACCCCCGTTCTCATGCCGGCTGGCTGAGAAATATGCTTATCCGAAATACTACTTCCGGAGAATGGATGGTAAATGTGATCATTGGATATCCCTTACCCGACCTGCAGCAGGAGCTCAGTACCCTGTTATTGGCGGATTTCCCCCAAATTACTACCTTATTGATTACGGTAAATGCCAAGCACAATGATAGTTTGCAAGGCCTAGAACCCCAGGTAGTTTTCGGAAAGGGATATATCACCGAACAATTGGAACATTTCAAGTATATCATTAGTAGCCAGTCTTTTTTTCAAACGAATACCTATCAGGCCGAGCAGTTATATCGTTTAATTCGTGAAATGGCAGAACTAAACGGCAGTCAGGTTGTTTATGATTTGTATTGTGGAACCGGCAGCATTGGAATATTTCTCAGCGAAAAATCAGCCAAGATTGTTGGGGTAGAAGTGGTGCCCGAAGCCATTGCCGATGCACAGAGAAATGCGGAACTGAACGGAATTCGGGAGGCTCGATTTTTTGCCGGAGATGTGGTAGCTATTTGTGATGATGCGTTTTTTGAAAGGGAAGGGAAACCCGATGTAGTAATTACCGATCCGCCTCGCGCCGGTATGCACGAAAAATTGGTTCGAAAGCTGCTGGAAATGGAAGCGCCCCTGATTGTATATGTGAGCTGCAATCCGGCAACGCAGGCAAGAGATCTGGCATTGCTCAATGAAAAGTATCGGGTAACCCGCAGCAGGGCAGTGGATATGTTTCCCCATACCCTGCACATTGAGAATGTAGTTCAATTGAAATTAAGAAATACAGGGGCTGCCTGAACAAAAACGAAAGTAGCCTCACACAAAAGTATATATGACACAGTTTCGACCCAGTAGATTTGAAATATTACCGGTAATTGTAAAAAATCTACTCATTATTAATGGGCTTTTCTTCATGGCAAAATTCGCCTTTCGGGGGGAGGATGCCATGATAAATATCCAAGACATTTTTGCCCTGCATGCCTGGCAGAGCAGCCTGTTTCGTCCGTGGCAGTTAATTACCCACATGTTTTTGCATGGAGATTTTGGCCATATTTTCGGAAATATGCTTGCCCTATGGATGTTTGGCTCAGTGCTGGAGAATGTATGGGGCTCGAAGCGGTTTCTTACTTTTTACATTGTTTGCGGGTTGGGAGCTGCTTTAATTCATCTTCTTTTTCTGAGCTACGAGTTTTTACCCATGATGCGCGATTATCAATTGCTGAATGATATTCAGCAAACTGGTAAGCCATTATCCATTGCTGATTTGAGTCAATTTGTTGCTAAATATTTACCCGGACCCCCTATCCCACTTAATGAAAATGTATTTACTGAGGTTACCTTTCGGTATCAGGAAACCCTGAATATGGCTACCATTGGCGCGAGTGGAGCAGTTTTTGGCGTATTGGCGGCATTCGTTTACTTATTCCCCAATACCTATATCTATATATATTTCCTTTTTCCGATTAAGGCTAAATGGTTGGGTATTTTATACTTTACCTACGAACTATTTTTTGCCGTGCAAAATAGCGCCGGAGACAATGTGGCCAGATGGGCGCATGTTGGCGGTGCTTTGGTGGGATTGCTGATAGTAATTACCTGGAACCAGGGTAACCGTAAACAATTTTTTTAAGGCCAATTAAATAGGTGAATATGAGAGATAATGGTTCCCGTTCGGCACGGCAAATTTTATTGGGACAAGATAACAATGCATTGGTACTGCTGTTCGCGATAAATATGCTGGTATTCCTGTTAATCAACTTTGTAAAAATTGTATATTTTATCTCCGATACGCCACAGGAAGTATTTTATCGACAAATTCTTCATTGGTTTACCCTACCGGCTTCTACCGATACTTTCTGGGGAAGACCCTGGACGCTTTTCAGTTATATGTTCACCCATCATACCATCTGGCACCTGATTAGCAGTATGGCTTGGCTTTGGTGTTTCGGCTTTATTTTGCAAGACTTAGCCGGCAACCAAAAATTGATACCGATTTACCTGTATGGTGGTTTTGTTGGGGGACTGGTATTTTTAGTGGCAGGTAATACAATACCCGCTTTGCAAGCGAATTTGTCGGGTACACCTCCCTTACTGGGCGCGGGTGCTTCTGTTATGGCAATCGCTGTAGCAACCACTTCCCTGGCCCCTAATTACCGCTTGTTCCCCATGATTAGCGGGGGCATACCGATTTGGGTAATTACCGTTTTATATGTGTTGATTGATATCGGATCTATTGGAGGCACTCAATTATCCATAAGCGGTGGACATCTGTTGGCCGGATTAGTTGGATACCTATATATAAACCAATTAGAGAGAGGAAGAGATTGGGGAGCCTGGATGACGAATCTGGTAAACTGGATAAATGGCTGGTTTAATCCAGAACAAGTGCATACCAAAAAATATCAGGAAACAACATATCCCTCTCATAACACCCCGGCCCCCTTCGAGCGGATCCCTAAAGTAACCCAACAAAAATTGGATGCAATTCTCGACAAAATTAATCAACAAGGGATTGAACAGTTGACGGAAGAAGAGAAAGAGTTTTTAAGAAAAGCCAGTGAATAATCGAAGGTAGTTTGCCCACATGCTTGTGGGCAATTTGTAACGAAGGCTTTTGTAGTTTATCAATAAAAAACTATCTTACCTATTCTATGCCGGCTCAACTTATTCGCAGAATAACCAAGAGAACGCTGCTCGTGCTAAACGTAGCACTCAACATGGTTTTTTTGTTGTCTATATGGCTAGTAAGTTTTTCTAAGCCGCTTGGTTGGGTTACCGGATTTGTGGGCCTCGCCATTCCTTACCTGATTCTGTTGCAATTGATTTTTTTATTGTTTTGGCTATTTGCTAAGCCCTCCTTAGCCGTATTTTCTTTAATCAGTTTGGTAATTGGCTGGAAGCAAATTTTTTTAGTAGTCGCTTTTCAAACCATCAAACCATTTTCCCCCACAAAAACCGAATCAGTCTGGCGGATTGCCGATTGGAATATCCGAAGCTTTAATGGCGTAGGGGCTGCTTCTCAGGGAATGGCGGTTATAAAAAAACAAATATCCGATGCCATACAACAAAATAAGCCGGATATCATTTGCTTGCAAGAATTCAATCAGTCCATAGATGAAGATCATATCGCCCTGTTTACCAAAAACTATCCCTACTATTTCTTTGCAGCTAATTATCAAAATAGATCTGGCAGCTATCAAAGTGGCTGTGTGATTTTTTCTAAATGGCCTATCATTGCCACCAGTCGTATCCCCTATCCCGACGCAGAAAGTTTATTATATGCCGATATAGTTAGAGGTGCCGACACCGTTCGTATTTTTACCACCCACTTGCGTTCCTTTAAGTTTAAGAAAGAAGATTATGAAGGCCTCGATAAAATTGGGGCAGCGGAGGAGGATGGAGTGGAAGCATCAAAAAATATTTTTCGCAAAATGAAACGGGCATTCCGATACAGAGAACGACAAGCCATCCTTGTAAGAAAAGCGATTGACGCTTCCCCATATCCTGTAATTGTTTGTGCCGATTTTAATGATGTACCTACTTCTTATACCTACCATCATATTACCCACAACCGCTTGCAGGATGCATTTTTAAAAGGCTCCGCCGGATTAGGACGCACGTATATGTCGCTGTCGCCCACCCTGCGCATCGATTACATTCTACCCGATTTCCATTGGGATGTAAAACAATTTACCCTCATCGATGAAGCACTGAGCGATCACTTCCTGCTGCTGGCCGACCTGGAATTAAAAAAATAGAATATCTTTGTACCACTATGAAAGGATGCTGTACCGAATATTGTTGAGTGGATGTTTATCCCGCTTGTAACTAATTTATTGATTCTCCTGAAGCTTATTGCATGTCGCTAAAATTTTATAATTCGCTTACCCGCCAAAAAGAAGTTTTTACTCCCATCCATCCCCCCTATGTTGGCATGTATGTGTGTGGGCCAACGGTAAGCGGCGAAAGTCATCTAGGACATGCTAGACCCTTTATAACCTTTGATGTTTTATTCCGCTATCTGCTTAATTTGGGTTATCAGGTTCGGTATGTAAGAAATATTACCGATGCCGGTCATTTTGAGGAAGAAGGTCGAGTAGCCGAAGACAAAATCAGCAGCAAAGCAACCCTAGAGAAGCTCGAACCGATGGAGTTGGTGCATAAATATACCCGCCTATATCAATGGGCAATGACACAATTCAATAATCTATCTCCTAGCATTGAACCTACGGCTACGGGGCATATTGTAGAGCAAATTGAAATGATTAAAACCATTCTTGCGGATGGCTATGCCTATGAAGTAAATGGATCTGTTTATTTTGATGTAGAAAAGTATCACGAGGTTTTTTCTAAAAAGGGACAACCCTATGGTATTTTAAGCGGAAGAATTTTAGAAGATCAACTGGAATCTACGCGGGCACTCGATCACCAGGATGAGAAAAGAAATAAAAGTGATTTCGCCCTCTGGAAAAAAGCACCTCCCGAGCATATCATGCGTTGGCAAAGCCCTTGGGGCGAAGGCTTTCCGGGCTGGCATATTGAGTGTTCTGCCATGAGTAGTAAATACCTGGGAAAAGAGTTTGATATCCATGGCGGCGGAATGGACTTGCAATTTCCCCATCATGAATGTGAGATTGCCCAAAGTACCGTATGTAACCACGTGATGCCTGCTCGTTATTGGTTGCATAACAATATGATTACCATTAACGGTAAAAAAATGGGTAAGAGCTATAATAATGTAATTCGGCTAACCGAATTATTTTCCGGCAATCACCCTTTACTATCACAACCCTATTCTCCGCAAACTATCCGGTTTTTTATACTGCAAAGTCATTATCGCGGCACACTCGATTTTAGTAACGAGGCATTGCAGGCCTCCGAAAAAGCTCTGAAGCGTTTGTGGGAGGCTTATCAATGGCTAATGAAAAAAGAGCCCACCGAGGCCACCGGGTTGGCAGATGAAAATCTTAATCAGTCTATTCGAACACTCGTAGCAGAACTGGAAGAATTTATGAACGACGACCTGAACACTGCAAAAGTGTTGGCGAATCTGTTTGAATTAACCTCCCATATTAATTCAGTAAAAGATGGCCATTTACCGGCTGGTGCTATCCGGTTAGATACCTTCCAATTGCTGCAACAACAAATGAAACGATTTGTAGAAGACATATTCGGATTGCAGGGAGAAAATACGGCTACCGGAGGAAAACTTGACGGCGTTTTACAATTGTTGTTTGAAATTAGAAAAGCAGCCAAAAGCAAAAAGGATTTTGTTACCAGCGATAAAATTCGGCAGGAGCTGGCTCAGCTAGGAGTTATGTTAAAAGATGAGAAAGATGGTGGCGTTAGCTATCAGTTTGAATAAGTTCGTTTTCTTACTCAGTGATTACAATCATCCGAATGGGCATGATTGTGCTGGCGACAAAGCCGATAGTTGAGGGTATGGGCTACGATAATCCCAATCACAGCCGGAACCAATAGAATTATCTCCCAAGCAGGAAAGGTTACTTTCAATAGTAATAATATCATCCCCAACACAAAAAATCGGAAGGGCCACCAGTTATGGTGATGTTTTCTTTTACCATGGTATAACGAATACGTACCTACAACCATGGCCAAAGCAATCATTGCATATTCGAAAAACAGGTTGTGCACAATATTAATACCGAATATGGGTAGGCTGGTGAAAAATAAAGGCAGCAGGGCACAATGTATGGCACATGCTAAACTGGTACTTATCCCTATCGCATCCCAATTGATTTTAAATGACATGCCGCAAAGATACCACATTGCAACATAGTTGCAAAAAATGCTTTTTTAGCTATCCCGTTCAAATGCTTCGTACCTTTGTAAAGAATTGAATATATGCGATCAAAAAAGCTTCTTTACCTAGTAACTTTTGCCATTTTAGTGGCATGCTTTTACTATTTTTTATTCCGGGGTACCGATAACTGGAAGTCGAAACCGGCAATCATCAGCTATGTAAAGCCCTTTCAGTTTTCTACCCAAGATGGGCAGCCATATACAGATAAGGATATGTTGGGTAAGGTATCGGTGGTAGAATTTTTCTTTACTACTTGCAAGGGCATTTGTCCTAAAATGAATGGGAATATGGCAGTTATCAGCAAAGAGTTTGCATCGGAACCCGATTTTATGGTGGTAGCACATACTTGTGATCCAGACAGGGATTCGGTTGCCCGCCTGAAAGTGTATGCCGATTCAATGAAAATTGATACCCGCAAATGGGTGTTATTAACTGGCCGAAAAGATAGTCTTTACCAAATGGCCCGTTCTGCTTACTTATTAGATGATCCAAAGAATAATGTAGCCAATATTGAAGATCAGTTTATGCATACCCAGTTTTTTGCGTTGGTAGACAGGCAGGGTAAGGTACGCGGGCAGGTATATGATGGATTAAAGCAGCCAGATTTAGATCGACTGCGGAAAGATATCCGTAGGTTATTGGATGAAAAATAGATTTCCCAAAAAATAGGTGGATAGATTAAATAAGAGTTGAACCGGTATGCATACACAGGTAATAGATACGTTAAAAAAGAATCAATTGAGTATTACGGATAGCCGCAAAACGATTCTTCAGCTATTTATACAATCGGATGGCGCGTTGGCACATATGGATATAGAAAACAATACCGGTGATGAGTTCGACCGGGTAACTATTTACAGAACGCTGCAAACGTTTGTTGATAAGGGCATAATACATACCATTCCTTCGGCAGATAATGCCATACGATATGCTTTATGTAAAGATGCCTGCAGTGAGGGGCATCATCACGACAATCACATTCATTTTATGTGCGACCATTGCAGTACTACTTATTGTTTAGACCATGTGGAAGTACCTGCATTGCAATTGCCCGGAGGTTTTATGGCTTCCCGCACAGATATGGTAGTGAGTGGCTGCTGCAATCGCTGTAGTAAATAATTTGTTAGCATATAATCAACTACTATGATATTGGTAACCGGAGGTTCGGGCTTGGTGGGTTCCCATCTGATTCAGCAATTAGTGGCAGCGAACAAACCGGTGCGGGCTATCTATCGATCTTGTATTCCCCAGTTTCAGCATGCAGCAAGTGTGGAGTGGGTGAGGGGAGATATATTAGATGTAATCAGTTTAGCCCAAGCCATGGAGGGAGTAGAACAGGTTTACCATTGTGCCGCCATGGTTTCCTTTAATCCTGCCCGCAAACAAGAAATGCATCAGATAAATGTTCAGGGAACTACCCAGGTGGTAGATGCCTGCATTGAAGCAGGTGTTAAGCGTTTGCTATTCGTAAGTTCTGTAGCGGCCCTCGGACGTATTCGCGAAAATGAACCCATTCATGAAGAAATGAACTGGACGCCCGAATCGAGCAACAGTGAATATGGTAAAACCAAATACCTGGCAGAAATGGAAGTTTGGAGAGGAATTGCGGAGGGATTATCTGCTGTTATTGTAAATCCCGTTATTATTCTGGGTGCCGGTGATTGGAAGGGTGGCTCATCGAAAATATTTCATTCGGCCTATCACGAATTTCCCTGGTACACCGAGGGAAGAAGTGGATTTGTAGCGGTGGGTGATGTAGCGCGAGCAATGCGCTTGTTAATGGATAGTGATCGGATAGCACGAAGGTATATACTTAGTGCGGAAAACAGAACCTATCGGGAAGTGTTTACCTTAATTGCCAACGGGTTTAATAAAAAGCCACCACACCGAAAAGTAAATGCATTATTAAGTCAACTGGTTTGGCGTTGGGAAGCTATTAAGGGTTTTATAACTGGCAGCGATCCACTACTTACCCGAGAAACGGCAGCCACTGCTAGGGCAATCGTTACATTTAACAACAGTCGTTTTTTGAATGATTTTCCTGAATTCAAGTATACACCCCTCGAAGAGTCTATACAACAAATTTGTGATGAATTTAAAGCAGGCATTTCCAATGGAATGGTAAAAAGCTAACGTAAGCTATCCCTCCATCACTTTTTTCCAGAGCTCAGGAATTCTTTTAATCCATACCAATTCTCTTCTTTTTAAGCCTGCTTCTTCTGCAGGATAGCCCAAATAGGTTTTGCCACCCTTTAGTGAAGCAGTTACGCCGCTTTGGCCCATTACTGTTGCATGCGCACCTATGGTAATTGTTTTATTAACCCCCACCTGACCCCAAAGGGTTACTCCTTCCTCTATAATCGTTCCGCCGGCGATGCCAACCTGGGCGGCAAATAAACAATTGGCTCCAACGCGGGTGTCGTGACCAACATGCACCATATTATCAATTTTAGTTCCTTTGCCTATCCGGGTAATACCAGTTACACCGCGATCGATGGTGCAGCAGGCTCCTATCTCCACATCATCTTCTAAAATAACAGCCCCGCAACTGAGCATTTTTTTATACCACTGGGGGCGGTTCTTTTTGGTGTTGTAATAAAAGGCATCGCTTCCAATTACTGTTCCCGACTGAATAATTACCCGGTCGCCAATTTGGGTATCATCTAAAATGGTTACCTGTGGATGTATAATACAATCTTTGCCGATACGTACATTTTTTCCGATAAAAACCTGGGGCATAATCACCGTTCCCTCTCCAATAAGCACATCCTCACTCAACTCCTTTTCAGGAATAGTAACCGGATGAAAATGCTGAACAATTTTCAGATAAGCTTCAAAAGGATCCGCAACATAAAAAATCATTTTACCCTCGGGAATGTCTACCTCCTTCGAGTTGATGATGATAAAATCAGCAGCACTTTGTAAACAAGTTGTATAATATTTCGGATGATCTACAAATACCAAATCACCAGACTCTACTACATGAATTTCATTGATGCCGGTTATCATCTGATTGGATTTTCCAACCATTTCTGCCGAAAGAAATGAAGCCATCCATTCGGTTGTAATGGGCTTTGGGAACTTCATAGTTGCCTTTTTTTAGTTAAAATCAAAGGTAACGAGACTATTTCACCCTTTTGGGTATTATTTTTTTTACCCTTTTTTCTTTTCCAGAGCGACCAATATTTTCTGTGTTTTACAACTAAAATTTAATCACGATTAAATACATGTGAAAAAATACATTGCTCTGTAAATCAATGATGATAAGTATTTCACCGATACTAATTTTTGTTTCGTCGTATGCTCGATTAATTTTTCGCATTGATTTTGTTTGAATGTTTGTGTTGCTGAGAATGAGTTAATCCACAATTCGGATAAAAATGTTAATAAATTTGTTCACAAATTTTTTTGCATAAGCAGAAAGGTTTTTTAATATTGTGTAGGGAAATTTATTTCCTGGTACTTACTAACCCATCCATATACAAAGTCTCGCTTCTGCGGGACTTTTGTTTTATGCATCATTACTATCTATTTTATAAACCCTTTCAGGTACTTTGTACCTTCACTTCAACAGAAGGTAAATCTTGTTTGGCCAACTATCTACAAGTTTACAAAGATGTATATCCGATTGGCAGATTAGATTATGATAGTGAAGGATTATTATTGTTAACCAATGATCGCTCACTGAACCATCGTTTATTAGATCCGAGTTTTCAGCATAACAGAACTTACTGGGTTCAAGTGGAAGGATACATAACCGATATAGCCATCCAACAATTGGAAACAGGCGTTGCTATTCGGGTAGATGGAAAAGTATATACAACCTTGCCTGCTCAAGCCCAACGGATACCTGTACCGCATTGGCTTCCGGAAAGAAATCCACCCATACGATTTAGAAAAAATGTACCCACTTCCTGGATAAGCCTTTCCCTAACCGAAGGTAAAAACCGTCAGGTACGAAAGATGACGGCAGCTGTTGGATTTCCCACACTTCGGTTGGTTCGTTTTTCAATTGAACGAATTGAGCTAACCAATTTACTGCCCGGACAGCTACTTGAAGTTTCACGCAACACGTTTCTACAGAAATTGTTTACCCGGTGATACCCCCAAACAATGATTAAAGAAATGGAGCCCGATCTTTCAGTAACAGATACCCATCTTTCTTATTCTACACTTATCTTTGCCATTCATCACTTGAAGTTATGAGTCAACCTACCCTTTCAGAACAAGAAATCATCCGCCGCGAAAAACTAATTAAGTTACGCGAGGCAGGCATTGATCCCTATCCTGCACCACTATATCCGGTAACGCATTTTTCTGCGGATATTAAAGATGCTTATACAGAAGAAACCAAAGAGCAATTCTCTTCCCTTTGTTTGGCAGGCCGCATTATGAGCATGAATGATAAGGGCAAGGTATTTTTTATAAAAATTCAAGATAGCAAGGGAATCATACAATTATATGTTCGCAGAGATGATATCTTCCCCGAGGCAGCTGGTAATTTATGGGAGGTGTTGGTGAAACACGGGCTAGACCTTGGAGATATTATTGGTGTAACTGGCTATGCATTTATTACTAAAACCGGCGAAACATCGGTTCATGTGCAAACGCTCTGTCTTTTATCAAAATCACTCAAACCACTTCCGGTAGTTAAGCGGGATGAAGAGGGTCAGGTATTTGATGCAGTTACAGATCCTGAATTCCGCTATCGACAGCGGTATGCCGATTTGGCAATTAATCCTGATGTAAGAAATACTTTTCTGCAGCGCACCAAATTAATTAATACCATCCGACAATTTTTGAATGAAAGAGGAGCCATTGAAGTGGATACACCGGTACTGCAATCTATTCCCGGAGGAGCCGCTGCCCGTCCCTTTATCACCCATCACAATGCACTGGATGTTCCCTTTTACCTTCGCATTGCCAATGAACTATACCTGAAGCGATTGATTGTGGGTGGATTTGATTGGGTATATGAATTCAGTAGAAATTTTCGCAATGAAGGGATGGATCGTACCCATAACCCCGAGTTTACCGTGTTAGAATGGTATACTGCCTACAAAGATTATCTGTGGATGATGGAAATTACTGAGCAACTGTTTGAAAAAATTGCACTCACCCTTCATGGTACAACAGCGGTAACGCTGGGAGACAAGATCATTCATTTTAAAGCACCTTTCCCCCGGGTAACCATTCTGGAAGCTATTCAACAGAATACCGGAATTGATGTAAGCGGAATGGATGAAAAAGGATTGCGCGAAGTTTGTGCCCAATTAAATTTGCCGGTTGCACCGAATATTGGAAAAGGGAAACTGATAGACGAATTATTCAGCGCAACAGCTGAGCATACTTTTATACAGCCAACATTTATTATCGATTATCCGGTAGAAATGAGTCCACTTACCAAAATACATCGTTCTAAGCCAGGATTGGTAGAAAGATTTGAACTGATGGTGAATGGAAAAGAAATTGCCAATGCCTATACAGAATTGAATGATCCCCTCGACCAGCGGGAACGATTTGAAGAGCAGGCCAAACTGATGGAACGTGGGGATGATGAAGCCATGTTTATTGACCATGATTTTCTTCGGGCACTTGAATATGGTATGCCTCCTACTTCCGGCATTGGTATTGGTATCGATCGACTCTGCATGATGATGACGAACCAGCCATCCATTCAGGATGTATTGTTATTTCCGCAAATGCGTCCAGAAAAGTTAGATTAGTTACTCCCTTCTTTTGTTGATTAGTCGCGGTAATTCAAAGCAGGGTTACGGGTACCTAGTAATGCCTTATATTGATAGTTGCCCACCTGTTTGCGGTGCTCTTCTTTGGCTTGTTGAATATAAACAGGATTGGTAAAGAGGTCAATAGCAGTTAATGCCATTGTTTTAGCTGCCACCATCATGCCCTTCATGCCTATTCCCGTGCCATTACAGGCTACTGCCTGCCAGCTGTGTGCAGAAGTGCCCGGCACCCAGGTAGCTGATTCTAGCCCTACTGTGGGCACCGCATAGCTTACATCGCCTACATCCGTACTTCCTCCACCCGCATCGATAAAAGTTTGCAGGGGCATTATTTCTGCTGCGGTTAACAAGGGAGGTGGATTGTTGAAAGAAGTGGCTAATTGTTGGGCAAAACTTGTTTCTGCAGCAGAATATTTTATGCCTCCGGTAAGTTCTAGATTTTGCTGCATCATTTTTGCCAGCGAAGTATTGATTAATAAATCGTGTGTGCCCCCAATTATTTCATAATCCATTTTTGTTTCTGTGCCTTTGGCAGCGCCCTCAGCTGTTTTTACCAGTCTTTCGAAAATCGATTGTACCATTTCTCGTTTGGGATGGCGCACATAGTAAAATACTTCAGCAAAATCGGGCACCACATTGGGTGCTTTTCCGCCCTGGGTAATCACATAATGTATGCGGGTTTCTTGCGGAATATGTTCCCGCATCATATTTACCATATAATCCATAGCTTCTACTCCATCTAAAGCGGAGCGACCTTTTTCGGGTGCCATGGATGCGTGGGAGGAAATACCATAAAACCGAAACTTGGCTGAAGTATTCGCCAATGCGCTCGTCATGGTTACCAGATTTTTATCTTTCGGATGCCAATGAATCGCTACATCTACATCTTTAAAAAATCCTTCCCTTACTAAATATACTTTTCCACTTCCCCCTTCTTCTGCCGGACAACCATAAACCCGTAAAGTTCCTTTGAGTTGCCCCGATGCCATCCATTGTTTTAACGCAATGGCAGCTGCTACTGAAGCGGTACCAAATAAATTATGTCCACAACCGTGCCCGGCATCCTGCCCCTGAAACGTTTTCTTTTCAGGTACTGCTTGTTGCGACAAACCCGGAAGGGCATCATACTCTGCGAGGATGGCTATAACCGGAGAACCAGATCCATAAGTGGCAATAAAAGCGGTGGGCATTCCTGCCTGGCCAGTCGTTACCTGAAAACCTTCTTTGCGTAGGGTTTCTTGTAATAAAGTACTGCTTTTATTTTCTTTGTAACCCACTTCGGCAAACTCCCAAATATTTCGAGCAATGGCTTGGTACTCCCCAAAACGGGTATCTAATTGCTGAAGCGTGGCTGCTTTTAAGGATGCATTGTTTTGCGCATGCACTGGCATATATCCAAGCAGGGTAGCTGCAAGGCAGCAGGTGGTAATAAATTTAGATAGCATGGGAAGATAAACAAAGGTTACACAAATAAATCTTTATACAAGGTAGCACCCGGCACTACCGAATATTTTTCCAGATCAGTAATGCCGGCTGTGGCCAACACATCCTCATCTACAAAAGTATTTCCGGTGCAGGTAGCCGCTGGCTGACTTAAAATATAATGGGCCGCATCGGCAATAATATCCGGGGTGCGACTCATGTTAGCCAGCATTTGTCCGCCCAGCAAATTCCGCACGGCAGCTGTATCAATAGTAGTGCGGGGCCAAAGTGCATTGGATGCAATACCGGCTCCTTTAAATTCTTCCGCCCAACCCAACGCCATCATACTCATGCTGTATTTGGTAATGGTATAGGCAATATGCCCACCTAGCCATTTGGGATTCATATTAATGGGAGGTGATAAAGTAAGGATATGCGCATTGGTGCCCTTCATTAAATAGGGTAATGCGTGTTTTACCACCAGAAATGTTCCCCGCACGTTGATGCTTTGCATAAGATCGAATCGCTTGCTTTCGGTTTTATCGGTGGGGGTAAGCTGAATGGCAGATGCATTATTAATAATCCCATCTATTCCGCCAAAATGTTCAGCTGCTTTTTGCATGGCTGCTTGAATCTGATCTTCAAAGCGAATATCCAGTTGAATGGGCAATGCCTTTCCACCGGCTTCCTCTACTTCGCGCGCAGCACTAAAGATTGTTCCTCCGAGTCTGGGATCTTCTTCTACACTTTTGGCACCAATCACAATATTAGCACCTTCTGTTGCTAGTTTCAGGGCCATTGCTTTTCCAATACCTCTGCTGGCGCCTGTGATAAAGAAAGTTCGGTTTTTGAATAACATATAGTAAAATTAAAGGGTTTACAATTCGGTTGTGTGCTGTTATAAAATCAGCCCTATGAAATTAAATTAGTTTTAGCAGGCCTAACAATTTATTTTAGAAAGTATAGTGAACCGAGTGCAAAAATTGCAGGATGTATTTTTCTGCTTCCGCACAGGCATCCGACAGATCGCGGTTAACAATGGTTTGATGAAAATTTTCCTTGAAAGAGATTTCATACGCCGCTTTATTCAGGCGGGTAGTTAAACTTTCCGGAGTTTCTGTTCCGCGGGCTTCTAGGCGCTTTTTCAGTTCCTCTAATCCGGGGGCTTCTATAAATAGTGAAAAGCATTGTTCCGGATATTGTTCTAGTAAACGAAGTGCCCCTTTTACATCAATATCTAGCACGGGAACTTTTTTTTGCTGCCAAATCCGGCTCATTTCGGCATGCAGGGTGCCATAGTATTTTCCTTCATATACCATTTCCCATTCTATAAACTCGTGGTTGGCAATTTTTTCTTTAAAGGAGGCTTCGCTGATAAAATAATAATCAATTCCTTCTTTTTCATTTCCCCGGGGCGAACGGGTAGCTGCGGATACTGAAAAACACAAAAAGGGGTATTGCTGCAGCAAATAGCGCGTGATAGATGTTTTGCCAGCACCAGAAGGGGCAGTAATAATAATAATGGGTTGAACAGGATTGCCCATGAATGGCGTTTCGGCAAAGAAACAATGATTTTACGGATTTGCGGGCTAAATTCCTACAGTTTTAAAGGACGGGTTTATTTTTTCCAGCTGATTTTTTCTGCCAGTGGAATTTTTCTAATGCCTTCTGTAGGCCGCGTATCTGAATAACCTAAATGAAGTAAGGCAACAATTTCATCGGCTTCCGTTAATCCCAACAGGGGTTTCATTGCAGGTTGATGCGTCATGCCCCCGGTACTCCAAAGGGCTTGGATGCCCAAAGCTTCGGCACCCAACAACATATTTTGAATGGCCGCCGCCGTGGCAGCATATTCCTCTAGCATAGGGATGCCAGTAGGCTGGGTTCTTTTCATTACTACTGCAATAATATGCGAAACTGTAGTGTACTGGTTCAGCAGATTGTTGAATTTGGCCGGATTAAACGATTCAAGCAAGGTATTTTCTTGATACAAAGTGGCATGCTGCAAACAGAAATCTTGCAAGGCGGCTCCCCCATAAACAAAAAATCGCCAAGGTTCGGTTCTGCCATGATTGGGTGCCCAGTTGGCCAATTCCAGTAGGGCAGTTATATGCTCATCGGGAATGCACTTGCCATTCATAGCAGTGGACTTACAACTTCTTCTCGAAGTGATTACCTGTTGAAGTTGCTCAAAAGCTGGAGTCATACAAGAAAAACTAAATCAATGGAAAGAATAGACCGGGAGAAAGGGGTGATTAATATCTTTTATTGAATTGACCCCCGCGGTTATTATCGTTGCGATTGCCGCCGCCACCTCGGTTATCACGGGGAGCATTGGGATTATTGCCCCGGTTGCTTCCGCCACTCCGATTCCGGTTACCACCTCCACCGCCGCGGTTGCTAAAGTTTTTGTTTTGCCATCTGCCGCCCCCACTTCTTGGGAATTCGTCGCGCTCAAAATTTTGATTGCGGTGTTTGATAAAGGGGGTATTGCTGAATTCGAGCTGACCGCCCGTAATATTATTCAGTTCTGCGCGTATAGAATCGTCGTGTACCAGCTCTTTGTGCCAGTTGCTGTATGCCAACTTCATATAATAAGCAATCGCATGGGCAAAACCTGCTTTCTTTTCCGGATCTTCCTGTTGCAGAGCTTTATGAATTACCACTTCCAGATTTCTGCCCAAGTGCGGATATTTAGGATGCCGCTTGGGGTAAGGCAGGGGATCTGGTTTTCGTTTATAGGTTTCTTTGGTGGGGATGGGGTACGGACTATCCACATCCAACTGGAAATTGCTGATAAAAAAGAGATGATCCCACAATTTATGGCGGAAGTCTTCTACACTCTTCAAATGCGGATTTAGAAATCCCATCAGTTCAATCACATATTGTGTTTGCTGTTGTCTTTTTTCACGGTCTTCTATGGTCAGGAGGTAGTCAACCATCTTCTGCACGTGGCGGCCATATTCCTTCATTCCAAGAAAAACTCTTCCGGTGTTGTAATCCATCTGTTCTGGTATCATGTACCTACAAAGATACGAATTCCCCGGTTATTGAGGAAGAATAGATGATTGGTGGGCTTTTCACCCGCATTTTTTGAAAATTGGCCTGTAGCGGCTGAGCATATTTTTATCATGTGAAAGAAGGGTTCTATCTTTACTAAATGGATGCATTGATACAACAGATAGCCGACTGTAAAGCCGAAATGGCTCAGTTTGATAGCCAACAACCGGATGCAGCGGAAGTTTTTCGAATTCGTTATCTCGGAACCAAGGGAGTAGTTAAAAACCTGATGGGGGAAATGAAGCAGGTTATCCCCGAACAGCGGAAAGAGATGGGTCAGTTGATGAACGAATTAAAAGTGATGGCCGAGCAGCAATGGGAACAAATGAAGGAGCAGCAACAAAAAGCTCCGGTTGCAGGAGGCGATACGATAGACCGAACCCTACCCGGAACTGCCCTAAGTGCCGGAACCCGCCATCCGCTAAGTATAGTACGTAATGAAATTGTTTCGATATTTCGCCGATTGGGGTTTGCCGTTGCAGAGGGTCCGGAAATAGAAGATGACTGGCACAATTTTGGCGCCATGAATTTGCCGGAAGATCATCCTGCGCGCGACATGCAAGACACTTTTTATATACAACAGCAGCCGGCCTGGTTGCTGAGAACCCATACCAGCAGTGTGCAGGCGCGCGTGATGGAACAGCAAAAGCCTCCCATTCGGGTAATTTGTCCGGGCAGGGTGTATCGCAATGAAACCATTAGTGCCAGGGCCCATTGTTTTTTTCATCAGGTGGAAGGTTTGTACATTGATGAGCAAGTAAGTTTTGCCGACCTGAAGCAGACTTTATATTTCTTTGTGCAGGAGATGTTTGGGTCGAGTGTAAAAGTTCGTTTCCGCCCCAGTTATTTTCCATTTACCGAGCCCAGTGCAGAAATGGATATCAGTTGTTTGATTTGTGCGGGTAACGGATGTAATATCTGTAAGCATTCGGGATGGGTAGAAATATTGGGGAGTGGCATGGTGCATCCCAGTGTGCTGGAAAATTTTTCCATCGACCCAAATAAATATACCGGATTTGCATTTGGAATGGGGATAGAGCGGATTACCCAACTGAAATTTCAGATCAATGATTTGCGGTTGTATTCGCAGAATGATATTCGCTTTTTGCAACAATTTACAGGAGTTGTATAGCGCGATGTTCGGAAGTTGCCCCGTAGGGTTTATTTTTTTGCTGCCCTTCCATTGGCGGTTAACGCCCCATTTCAATTAACAGCATGATACACGCAACCAAAGGCATTGTTCTCCGGTCTATTCCTTATGGAGATACCAGCATCATCAGTTCGGTGTATACCGAGTTGTTTGGCTTGCAGCATTATCTGGTAAAAGGCATCCGTAAAACCTCTCGGAAGTCGGTTAGCAAGTCGGCCTGTTTTCAGCCGGGAGCAATGGTTGAACTAATTGTGTATCATAATGAGCAAAAGCAATTGCAATACGTTCGGGAAGTAGATTGGAGTTATTTATATACTGGCGTATTTAGTGAAGTAGTAAAAAATACCGTTGCTCTTTTTATGGTTGAATTATTGCAACATAGTTTGCAGCAGCCCGAATCTAATCCCGAATTATTTTATTTTGTTGAAAGGAGTTTGCAAGAACTGGATAAGGGATCGGATGGAGTAACAGCCAATCTTCCCCTGCTTTTTTCACTGCAGTTGGCCGTGCTGCTTGGTTTTCAATTGCAGGGTAATTACAGTGCTACCTTTTATGTGTTGGATTTGCAAGAGGGACAATTTGTAAGTGAGCGACCGGTGCATCCTTATTTTATTGAAGGGAATGCGGCTTCGGTAACAGCCAGGCTATATCAGATAACTTCCTACAATCAATTAGAAAATTTGCAGCTGGATAGAAACCAGCGAAGAGAATTGCTGGAAAAATATTTGCAGTTTTATGCCTTACATATTCATGATTTTGGAACCCTGCGAAGTTTACCGGTATTAAAAGAGGTATTGCAGTAATTGCGATTACCAGAGTCTTTGCACCTCGGTGGATTGCTGCAATTGACCTTCCTTACTCAAATTGTTCAGCAATAAAATTCCCGGTCGTTTACCGGGTTGCAGGCTTCCCAAACTTTCATTCAATTTCAAAGCTTCAGCTCCGTTAAAGGTTGCCCAGGTAAGTAGTTCGGGGGTGGGAACTTCCGGAAAATGTTGCTGAATAGTATATAGTTCTTGTAAGATGCTTAGTGAGTAGTTGCTGGCTAAACTATCGGTGCCCACTACTATCCGGGCGCCAATGCTTCGCAACTCAGCAATTGGGGGTAGGGCATTTTCTATGTATTGATTGGCCCGAATACAAATGCACCAACAGATGCCGGGATGATAGGAATGGGCCCATTGCATATCGGCAGCTTGGGTAAACGTATCGTGCACTAGTAAAACGGTTGCCGCTTCCTTCATAAAAGGTAGTACTGATTGTAAACTACTTTTTCCGGTTGGTTCAAATTCGGAATGGCCAATACCCAAGCTTTCGTAAAATAGTGGCCAGTTGCCAGTACCATTTTCAAATAGCAACTGTTCATCAGCCGATTCCTGTGTATGCAGGGTAACGGGTTGATGCGAAAAGTGGGGGCGTATTTTTTGCCAGAGTTTAGTGGATACCGAGTAAGGGGCATGCGGCGATAAAGAATGCCGAAGGGAATGGGTTGCAAATGCCTTTTCACACTCCAGGGCAGTTTGGTATCGGCTTTCTGCTACCGTAGGATGCCAGCCGGTAAGTTCAATAAAAGTATGATAGGTAATGGGGGAGCTGAGTTTGGTAGATAGGGTGGCTGTTTGATTGCAAATATCACCCACCGCCTGAACCCCTTGATTCCATAGCTGTTGATCGGCTATTTGGATGGCTTGCTGCTGTTTTTCTTCGGCAATTTCTCTGTTTTGCATTACCCGCTTAACAAAAGAGATGAGTCCGGTTTTTTCGGGAATTACTCCCAGCATATAGCTGAGTTCGAGGTGGCAATGGCAGTTGATAAAGCCGGGGGTAATCCAGCCGTTTAGGATCTCTATATTATCCCCAGCCTGATCTGCGGGAACTATGTCTAGAATAGTGCCGGTATTATCTGCCAACAAAACAGTGCCAGCTTCTAATAGCTGCTGGCCATTGAAAATGCGTTGGGGCTGAAGTTTTCGGATTGCCAATCGGAGGGGTTTATCAGCAAAGGTAATTGCTAATAGATAAGTGGCTGCTGGAAGAATACGAGAAAAAATGCTTGTTTTTTCCGAATTATGGTGCTCAACTGTAAATAAGTGACAAAATTTTTATTGATTATCAGTTGATTATGGGCTTTGCATCTAAAATATCTTGTTTTTTGTTGGGAAAACTGATAGGGGTGTCCTACCTTTGCCTTCCTTAAAAAGAGGGATTTATTTGCCAGTGGGATAGCGCTGGTGTCAATTAAAAAGAAAAATTATGAGTAAACTACATTTCACAACCAAGCATGCGAATGCGGCTACGGTTCAGCACAACTGGTATGTGGTGGACGGTACTAATCAAACCGTAGGTCGGATTGCGTCTAAAATTGCTTCTGTACTCAGAGGCAAGAACAAAGCTTATTATACTCCCCACGTTGATTGTGGCGATTATGTAATTGTAATTAATGCCGATAAGGTTGTATTTACCGGTAATAAACTAGAAGATAAGCAGTATATCAATTATTCGGGATATCCTGGAGGTAAGAAGGAAGAAGCCGCCGGCGATTTACTGAGACGTCGTCCGGAAGTAATCATGGAGCGGGCTGTAAAAGGGATGTTACCTAAAAACAGACTGGGTCGCAAGATGATTAAGAAGTTGTTTGTGTATGCCGGTGCTGAGCATCCGCATAGCGCACAACAGCCTAAGCCATTTGTTTATTAATAATTCGAGTAGTAAAGTAAGATACTATCTATCAACAGGCAGGTTCTAATAAAGCATCTGCCAAAAGACAAAAAAAATGGAAAAACAAAAAAATGCAGTGGGACGCCGTAAAGAAGCGGTAACCCGTGTGTTCGTTACCAAGGGTGATGGAAAAATCGTGGTAAACGACAAAGATTATAAAGCTTATTTCCCGTTAGTGTATTTGCAAAATCAGGTAGAAGCCCCTTTAAAAACGGCTGATATGCTGGGAAAGCTCGACATTGTAATTAATGCCCAGGGTGGTGGACTGAAAGGACAAGCGGAGGCAGCCAAATTAGGAATTGCCCGTGCTTTGCTCGAAGTGAACCCCGAATTGCGTCCAGCTTTAAAAGAAGCCGGTCAATTGAAGCGGGATCCACGAAGTGTGGAGCGTAAGAAATTCGGTCACAAAAAAGCCCGGAGAAGCTACCAGTTCAGCAAACGTTAATCATTGGGAGTGTTGGGGAAGCCGTTGGTTATTTTACTTAATCGCTTCTCTTACAAAACCCGTAAACTATCAACTACAAAATCAGTAATAATGGAAAATAACACTTCATTACAGCAACAACTTCTGGACGCCGGTGTGCATTTTGGACATTTGAAGAAGAAGTGGAACCCAAAGATGTTACCTTACATCTTTGCCGAAAAAAAGGGTATTCACATCATTGATTTGAATAAAACCGTAGATCATCTGCAAGAAGCAGCCGCTGCTGTAAAGCAGATTGCGAAGAGCGGTAAAAAAATCATGTTTGTGGCTACCAAAAAGCAGGCAAAAGAAATCGTGAGCGAATGTGCCAAGCGAGTGAACATGCCCTATGCAACTGAGCGTTGGTTAGGTGGTATGCTTACCAATTTCAATACCGTTCGTAAGAGCGTAAAGAAAATGCAGAGCATCGAAAAAATGCTGGCCGATGGTAGTGCAGAAAGCTTAACCAAAAAAGAACGCCTTACCCTGAGTCGCGATCGCGATAAAATGGAGAAAGTGTTGGGTGGTATTGCTCAATTAGGTCGTTTGCCAGCAGCCCTATTTATGGTAGATATCGGGCATGAGCATATTGCGCTTTCCGAAGCCAAGCGTTTGGGAATTGCTACTTTTGGAATGGTAGATACCAATTCTGATCCTAATAAAGTTGATTTCGCTATTCCTGCGAACGACGATGCTACCAAATCAATTGCTATCATTACTAATTATATCACGGCTGCTATTGCAGAAGGTTTAGCAGAGCGCCAGGCTTCTAAAGAAGAAGAAGAAAGTGATGAAACCAGCAATGAGAATGAAGCACGAGCTCGCAGACTAGAAGCAGAAGCGCAATCTGAAGCTGGCCGTGGCGGTAGAGGTCGCGGTGGAGCTACGCAAGGAGCGCCAGCCGGTGCACCTAAGCGCAGAATTGCCGGTGGTGGAGCCAGCCGTCGTCCTGCATCTGGAGGAAGCAGATAATTAGAAAAATTCGTCTTCTTTCCTTTCATGCTGCAATAAGCAATGAGGAGGGAGGCATTCTAAAAACAGTATTCATAATAATAAAAAGATTGATCGATATGTCTACAGTAACTATTACCGCAGCAGATATTAATAAACTTCGCCAAACTACCGGTGCTGGAATGATGGATTGCCGGAAAGCCCTTACCGAAACAAATGGAGATTTTGAAGCTGCCATCGATTGGCTGCGTAAGCAAGGGCAGAAAGTTGCCGCCAAGCGCAGCGACCGGGAGGCAAAAGAAGGCGTAGTAATTGCCCTAACTTCCGCGAATCAACAAACCGGATGGGTTGTTTGCATCAGTTGTGAAACCGATTTCGTTTCTAAAAATGCTGATTTTGTAGCTTTTGCTCAACAAATTGCTGAAGCAGCGGTTGCCAACAATGTTGCTTCATCAGAAGAGTTGAATGAAGTAGTAATCAACGGCGCCAAAGTAGCCGACATGATTAATGATAAATTGGCTTCTATCGGAGAAAAAATTGGGGTTTCCCGTTTCGAAAGAGTAGATGCTCCTTATGTGGCTTCTTATATTCACGGAGCAAATAGAATGGGTGTGCTGGTTGGTCTTTCAGAAGCCGCTGAAGAAGCTGGTAAAGATGTCGCCATGCAAATTGCTGCGATGAATCCACTTGCCGTTGATGCCGACAGTATTTCTCCTGAAGCTATTGAAAGAGAAAGAGCAATTGTTGTAGAAACTATGAAAGCCGATCCTAAAATGGCCGGAAAGCCAGACGAAATGATTGCTAAAATTGCAGAAGGAAAGCTGAATGCGTTTTTCAAAGAACAAACCTTGGAAGCACAACCATTTGTAAAAGATGGTGCGATGAGTGTTGGGGATTATCTGAAAAAAGCTGGTGCTAATGTTAAGGTTACTACTTTTAAAAGAGTAGCCCTAGGATAATTTGTAATAATCTGATTATATCATAACCGCCCTTCTGGGCGGTTTTTTTATGTCTGTCAAAAAATGTAATTTCAGATAGGGTTTTTAAACGCCTTTATTCGTATGCAAGCTTCTCCTAGTATAGAAACTGTTGAGCAATATTGTAAGCAATATCCTCTCCCTATTCGCAAAAGATTGGTGAGCCTGCGGAAGTTGGTAAAAGAACTGGCCCCGGAGGCAACCGAAAAAATCAGTTATCGGATGCCTTATTATGCATTAAATGGGCGGCTGGTTTATTTTGCGGCGCACACCCATCATATTGGGCTATATCCAATGCCCTCTGCCATAAAAAAGTTTCAAAGTAAACTCCAACCTTATGTGTACGCCGCAGGCTCTATTCAATTTCCGCATACAACCCCCTTTCCACTTGAATTGATTAGCGCAATCATTGCTTTTCGGGTAAAGGAAAACAGGGAAAAAGCCATTCAAAAACCCGTTAAAAAAGCCCGCGCTGTTCGGTAAGTTAGCAGTTTATGCACAGGGGCGTGAATTCTGCGGAAAAATAAGGTTATTTGCATACGTAAATTAAATTCTTACCATGCTACCCAAGTTCAAAAGAATCTTATTAAAACTATCCGGTGAAGCCCTTTTGGGTGATCAGCGATACGGAGATCCCTTTAACCCAAAAATTATCGAGCAATATGCGCAGGATATTAAACTCGTAACAGAACTGGGTGTTCAGGTAGCCATTGTAATTGGAGGTGGAAATATCTATCGGGGTATGAATGAAGCGGAAAGCGGAATTGAAAGAGCTCATGGCGATTATATGGGTATGCTGGCAACAGTTATCAATGCTATGGCGATGCAGGCCATGCTAGAAAAAATTGGCGTATATACCCGGTTACAAAGTGCCATCAACATGGAGCAAGTTGCCGAACCCTATATTCGCAGAAAGGCTTTGCGCCATCTGGAAAAAGGGCGGGTTGTTATTTTTGGTGCAGGTACCGGCAACCCCTATTTTACCACCGACACGGCCGGCTCTCTTCGAGCAATAGAAATGAAGGCGGATGTGATTTTAAAAGGAACCCGGGTTGATGGTGTATATACTGCCGACCCTGAAAAGGACCCCACCGCAACCAAATTTGAAACCATTTCTTTTGAACAATGTATTCAAAAAAATTTGAAAGTAATGGATATGACGGCCTTTACCCTTTGTATGGAAAACAAGCTGCCCATTATTGTATTTGATATGAATAAGCCAGGTAACCTTTTGCAGGTGGTACAGGGAGGTTCCGTGGGAACCCTCGTGAGCTAATTCATCCATTCATGTATTAATTTTCGGCCATAGGGCTCTCTTTTGATAACTTAGCGGATATGAGAAAAATGCTGGTTCTGTTTCTGGTTCTAAGCTTCGGTAAGCCATTACTTGCCCAACAAATGCTTACCCTTTCCGACGCCATTAATATTGCCTTAAAAAATAGTTTCGATATACAGCTGGCTAAAAATAATCTAACTATTAGCTCCATTACCGATGATGTAGGATTTGCAGGGGGACTACCGACTGTAAATGCTACCATCAACGATAATGAGCAGGTAATAAGCATCAATCAAAAATTTTCGGAACCTTCACGGGATGTAAAAAGAACCAACGTGGGGTCGAATAATCTTTCTGCCGGCGTGGTTGCATCCATGGTTTTATTCAACGGAAGCCGGATTACTGCTACCAAAAAAAGACTGGAAGAAATTAAAGGGCTTAACCAGCAAGTACTCGCAACCCAAATTCAGAATACCATTGCAGCGGTAATGACGCGCTACTACGATGTGGTTCGGCAGCAGGACTTTTTGAAAACGATTCACCAGTCAATTGCCGCCTCTCAAAAAAGACTGGAAGTATTGAATATACGTAAAGAGTCGGGTTTGGCTAATCAGGCAGATTTATTGCAGGCAAAAATTGATTTAAATGCACTGGAGCAAAACCTGCAAACACAAGAATTAGTAATTGATCAAACCAAAACCGATTTGCTCAACCTGATTTTTATGAAGCCGGCCGATGCGCCTATTGTTATTCGGGATACCATTATAGTGGATAAAAAATTGGTATTAGACAGTATCCGCAAATACATGCCTTCTAATCCTTCTTTATTAGCGGCCTCACAGCAAGTGAAAGTAAATGAATGGTTGGAGCAAGAAGCAGAAGCCCTTCGCTATCCTACCCTCAGGGCCAATACTGGGTATAACTTTAACAGCACAAAAAGTGCAGCGGGATTTGCGTTGCTTAATCAAAGTTTTGGTCCGTTTTTCGGATTAAATTTAGGGATACCCTTGTATACTGGAGGCGTTAATAAAAAGCAACAGCAAATTGCTTCCATCAATACTCGGAATGCGCGGCTTCAGTACGACAATATGTTTTTTAATATGGAAACCGGCATCGTGCGAACCTATCAATCCTATAAAAGCAATTTGCTGCAACTACAAACCGAAACGAAAAACTATCAGCTGTCATTCGAATTGCTCGATTTAGTTTTACATAAATTTGAATTGGGTGAGTCAACCATATTGGATGTGAAGCAGGCTCAGGTGAGTTTCGAAAACGAAGGATTCCGTTTGGTGAATCTGAGCTATGCAGCCAAAGTAGCTGAAATTGAACTGAACCGAATAGCCGGTAAACTGGCTCCCTAAAGCCAGGCTCTTGCTTTTACAAAAGTTGTACTCGCTTAAAGTAAACAACATGTCGCTTACCCCCTCCATTACCTCGCGGTTACCTCTGGTAGGAACTACCATTTTTACGGTAATGAGTCAGTTGGCTAAAACCTATGATGCGATTAATCTGGGTCAGGGCTTTCCCGATTTCCCCATGAGCCCTCAATTGGTGGAAGAAGTGGCAAAAGCTATGCGGGACGGGCACAATCAGTACACACATATGAATGGGTACCCATTGTTAAGGGAAAGAATTGCCGAAAAAGTTAATAACCTGTATGGATATCCCTTAAATTCCGAAACACAGATTACCATTACACCCGGCGGCACTTATGCGATTTATACCGCACTCACTTCGGTGTTGCAACCGGGTGATGAAGTGATTGTTTTTGAACCCGCCTACGATAGCTATATACCCAATATCACCATTAATGGAGCGGTTCCTGTACTTATCCCTTTAACCTTTCCCGACTATCAGATTCCTTGGGAGTTAGTGAGGAATAAAATAACTCCTCGCACCCGAGTAATTATGTTGAATACGCCCCACAATCCCACCGGCATGATTTGGCAGGAAGCGGATATGCGAGCATTAGAAAACATCGTTGAGGGTACTTCTATTTTTGTGTTGAGTGATGAAGTGTACGAGCACTTGATTTATGATGCACAAATTCACCAAAGTGTATTGCGGTATCCTGCATTGCGCGAGCGGGCTTTTGTTTGTTTCTCTTTTGGTAAAACCTATCATTGTACCGGATGGAAGCTAGGCTATTGTATTGCTCCAGAATCTATGTCGAATGAATTCCGGAAGGTTCATCAGTTTAACAGTTTTTCCTGTGATACGCCTAAGCAGGTAGCATTGGCAGAATACATGCTGGATACCAATGCCTACTTAACGCTGGGTGCAGCGGTACAACAGAAAAGAGATTATTTCTGTAAATTAATGCAACCCACTCCCTTTGAATATATACCCTCTTCGGGAAGTTACTTTGCCTGTTTCCGTTATGGGCATTTTAGCGAAGAGCCCGATCGGGATATGGCGATTCGGTTAACCAAAGAATATGGAGTAGCCACTGTTCCTGTTTCTGTATTTTATCAGGATAATACAGACCACAGGGTATTGCGTTTTTGTTTTGCAAAAAAAGAAAGTACACTGGAGGAAGCCGTAAAAAGGTTACAGACATTTCATCCATAACCTTCTGCTTAGCCTACCTTCCATCCCCATCGAGTAGGTTTCCTAATCCTCCCAACAAACTTCCTTCTTCTCTGCGTGTAGTAGTGCCATACTGCAAAATTCTTCCGGCCAATCGGCTGATCGGTAGGGTTTGAATCCAAACTTTACCCGGCCCTCGAAGGGTAGCAAAAAATAATCCCTCGCCGCCAAACAAACTGTTTTTAATACCGCCAACCATCTGAATATCATAGTCGATGCCGCCGGTAAACCCCACTATACAACCGGTGTCAATTTTTATGAGCTCTCCGGGTTGCAATGTTTTTTCAAACACATGGCCTCCGGCGTGTAAAAAAGCCATGCCGTCGCCTTCCAATCTTTCCATAATAAAACCTTCACCGCCAAACAAACCAGTTCCCAGTTTTCGCTGAAATTCTATGCCAATACTTACACCCTTAGCTGCACACAAGAAAGAATCCTTTTGGCAAATTATGGTGTTGTTTAGCAAGGATAAATTGAGGGGTATAATTTTACCGGGATAGGGAGACGCAAACGATACATGCTTTTTTCCCTGACCGGCATTGGTGAAAGCCGTCATAAATAAATTTTCACCTACCAAAACTCTTTTACCCGCATTCAGCAGTTTACCAAATAATCCACCACTAGCTTGTTTGCTGCCGTCTCCAAACATGGTTTCCATCGAGATGCCGTCTTCCATCATCATAAATGCGCCGGGTTCGGCAATAGCGGTTTCTCCGGGATCGAGTTCAACTTCTACATACTGCATTTCTTCCCCAAAAATTCGGTAGTCTATTTCGTGGTTCGCTATCATATACTTTGCTTTGATACAAAATTACTATGCTAGCGATTTAAGCAGGGGAAAGATTTTTCTACAATGCTGGGTTACTGGAATAGTGGTTGTAGCGAATGACCAGCGGTAAACTACAAACAAAAACCACCCTGAAAACAGGGTGGTTCAATTAAAACCATTGTTCTAAATCCTATTAAAACCAGCTTCCTATAAACAATTCATTAACGTGGGGGTTTTTGGCAAATTTCTCAGCTCTTCTTTTGCGCTTTACCCGATGAGATAGTAGGGCAACTACCATCAAAGGTAAAAAAAGCAAAGTGAGTGGTGGAATACCCAGCATACTGATCCACTTACCTCCAAACATCCGCTGCATCGGTCTCCGCAATCTTTCGGCTATTAGATACATTGCAGGCACAATAATCAACGTCATAAAAAATGCGAAGGCAAGTCCAAAAATAATTGTCCAGCTCAGCGGTCTCCAGAATGCCACATTATCTCCCCCAAAGAAAATATGTGGATTCAGTTCACTGAACAGGGTAACGAAGTTAATATTGAATCCAACTGCAATAGGAATGAATGCCAGGATAGCGGCAACTGCCGTTAACATAACCGGAATAATTCTTGTTTTGCCGGCCTGAATGGCAGCCTCTCTGGTTTTCATCCCTCTGCCACGAAGCTCATCTGTAAATTCAATTACCAAGATACCATTTTTAACAACAATACCCGCAAGGCCCACTATACCCAGGCCCGTCATAAGAATAGAAAAATCCATTCCTGTGATTGCATACCCAATAAATACCCCAATTACGCTGAATATAATTTCCGTTAAAATGATAACCGACTTGCTAATGGAGTTAAACTGTAAAACAAGTGTAAAAAGAATCAGCATCAGGGCTATCAAAAGGGCTTTTAATAAAAAGGCACCCGTTTCTGCTTGTTGTTCTCCTTCTCCGGTTTGTTTAACGGTTACTCCTTCCGGTAATTTTTTATAGTTAGCGATGTGCTTTTCCAGTACCTGATTTACGCCTGTGGCATCATATCCTTCATTGGTTAATACGTTGGAGCGAAGGGTGATTAATCTTTTTTGATCTTTTCTCTTTACACTGCCTAGGGTTGAAGTAGGTTCAATATCTACCAAGGCACTGATGGGAATATTTTTTACGGCTCCGCCTGCAGCCATATCGCGAAAGGAGATTTTCATATTCAACAGATCCGTTAAATTTTTCCGTTGACCCGAATTGGTTCGGAGTTGAATTTTATATTCATCTTTTCCTTCCTTGATTTTAGAAACTTCTAAGCCAAATAGGGCGGTTCTGATTTGTTGACCAATTTGTGCGGTTGAAACCCCTTCAATCAAAGCCCGCTGCCGGTTGATGGTAAAAGTGATTTCAGGGTTATTTAAATCCACATCCATTTTCAATTCTTCCACACCCGGAACCTGAATGGAATCGAGATAATTTTTTAGACCGGTTGCCCCTATAACCAGTTGATTAAAATCTTCACAGGCAATTTCTATATTTATAGGTGGATCAGTAGGCGGTCCCGAATTTTCTTGGTCTACGCTAAATTCGGCTCCTGGTATTCCCTTCATTACTTTTCTAATACTGTCTAGATAGGGTTTAGTAGATACTCCATGGCGTTTTTCGTATTCCACAAATGAAATTTGTAAGCGGCCCAATTCACTGCGGGTGCTGCGGTCTCCCATTACCGGATCACCAGCGCCCACTGCCACATTGCTGATTATACTTTCTACAATCGGATTGGTTTTTCCATTACCAATACCCAATACTTTGTTTGCTCGGTTTTCGAGTTCGCGGGTAATGGAGTCGGTATAATTAACATCCATACCAACGGGTAGTTTCAGGTACACATAAATCTGGTTAGGGTCGGCTTCTGGAAAGAATACAATCCCTGTTCGGCCAATATTATAAGAACCAATAAATAAAAATAACGACACAAATAGCAAGGCGATGGTTCCCAATAACAAATGCACGGGTCTCCAGCCCTTGAGGGCCCAGCGGAGAAGGTTTTCGTATTTGTTCATTATGGCTGGTAACACTTTTTGCTGAAAGTTTGCTATGGCATCTGATAATACGTATCGATTCAGTATCCAAAGGAGCATAAAAAATAACAGGAGATTACCTACAAACGGGAAGCCTAATAGGTCTAATAATATTCCTCCAATCACTCCAACCCAGAAGAGTCTCATCTTAAACATGTCCGACTTTTTCTTAATTACGGCATCATCTTCATGGTTCATAAAATCAACAGCGAAAACAGGGTTCATGATAAAGGCTACCACTAAAGAGGCTGCCAGGGTAAAAATGAGCATCGTGGGTAGATACATCATGAATTTTCCGATGATTCCCGGCCAGAAAAGTAATGGAAAGAAGGGAGCCAGCGTAGTTACGGTTCCAGCCAATACCGGGATAAATACTTCACCCGCAGCCATTCGAGCAGCAATGCCGGTTGGGATGCGACCTTTTCCTTGTATAAAAATGCGGTGGGTATTTTCAATTACCACAATGGCATCATCTACAATAATTCCGAGTCCGAACAGTAGTGCAAACAGTACAATAAAGTTGAGGGTTACATGCGAACCTACAATCAGGTCGGCAGCTGGCAGAAACACAAATGCCACAAACATACTCAGTGGAACGGATAATGCCACAAAGAAGGCATTTACTACGCCCATGAAAAACATTAATACAATCAGCACCAGCACAAAGCCAATGATAATCGAATTCACCAGTTCGTTAAAGGAGGATCGGGTTTTTATACTTTGATCGCCCGTAATCACAACATCCAAATCTTTCGGAAAAACTGCTGCCTGGGTGGCTTCTACAATTTCTTTTACGCCATCGCTGCTTTCAATTAGGTTTTCGCCATTTCGCTTGATAATGTTGAGGGTAACCACATTTTTTCCATTTAGCCGGGCGAAGCTTTCTTTATCTTTGGTGGTATCGATAATGGTGGCAATGTCCTTCAAATAAACCGGAGAGCCGGTTTGATTTCTTACTATTAGTTCTGCTATATCGTTTGCCGATTTTAGTTGCCCCTTTATCTGCAGGTTTCTTTTCATATCCCCCACTTCCAGCAGGCCACCTGAGATGTCCATGTTTTCTCTTTTGATAGTATTGGTGATATCATCAAAAGTTACACCGGCACTTTGCATACGGTAGTTATCTACATTAATCTGGAATTCTCTTTCGGGGGCTCCCACTATTTCAACCCGGTTGATTTGTTGCAGGTTTTCTAATTTGTCTTTTAAATCGTCTGCAAATTTTTTCAGGCGGGTTAAATCATAATCTCCACTTAGATTCACATACATAATTGGCTGTTCGCTCAGCGAAATTTCCAGGGCTGTAGGTTCTTGAGTGAGGTCTTTGGGCAGGTCTTGCTTGGCTTTGTCTATGGCATCTTTAATTTTTTGCAGCGCTATATCCGTTTTTACGTCTGTATCAAATTCAATTTGTATGGCCGAAAAATCCTGCTGTGAAGTGGAAGTGAACTTTTTAATTTTTGCACCGGTAATCCCTTTGATTTGTTTTTCTAGCGGTCGCGTTACCAGATTCTCAATGTCTTTGGGAGAATTGCCTACATATACGGTTTGTACAAAGATGGTAGGGATTACTATATCAGGAAATTGCTCTTTGGGTAAGGTTACAAATTGGTAAATGCCCCCCAAGCTTACAAAAATCATCAGTAAATAAATAGATGTTTTATTCTTGATGCTCCAGGTAGTTGGCATGAATTCTTTAAACCGGCCAGTAATATGTTGAATGCTCATAATAATATTTTATAAATCCTTTTCTCCATCTGGAGAAGTAGAAATCAAAGCAATAATTGGTAAATCAATTTATTTTACTGCCGTAGTAATTAGTTGCCCATCGTATAATCCCTGAAAACCCTCTTTAATAACCTGATCACCCAGCGCAAGTCCACTTTTGATTTCAAGCTTGTCTGCATAAAACTGTCCGATGACTACCATTTTCTTTCTGGCATAGGTTTTATCACTTTCTTTCGACAGTACCATTACGTATTTTCCTTTTTCGTCACTCTGTAATGTATTCACAGGAACAGAAATTGCTTTCGGGTTGCTATAGTCCATTATTCTAACCAGTGCAATCTGATTCGGATGAAAATCTTTATCAGATGGGATTTTGGCTTCCACATAAAAGCTACGACTATTCGGATCAATTATTTTTCCTGTTAAGCTGATATTGGCCGACACGGTTTTGTTAATATCAGGTAAAGTGATATTAATTGGCTTGCCGGTAGTAACGCGGTCGATATAGTTTTCAGGAATTTCGGTGGTTACTTTTAGTTGGGTGGTATTTACTATTTTAATTTGCATACCTCCCATAAAGGTTTCCCCTACTCGAATATTTACTTCTTCTGCAACGCCCGACACATCACTGTATACGTTGGTCATTTGCAGTTGTTCTTTGGTGATTTTTATTTGTTCCTGCATCCCCTTGAGTTGATTTTCCAGGGTTTCTACATTATTTTTAGCAGTAATCAGCTGAACTTCTGTTCCGATATTTTGCTCCCAGAGATTTTTTTGTTTTTGATAGATGTTGCGGGCAAAATCTAGTTGAACTTTCATGGTTTCTACACCCTGTTCGGCAGAAACTAAACTTTGGCGGGCAATGGCATCATCCAGTTTCAGAAGGAGTTGGCCCTTGTTTACGTAATCGCCGCGTTTTACCATAATTTGTTTTGCCTGTCCGGGTCCACCACGGGGCGTTACGAATGAAATATTCTCTGATTCAACTTTTCCCTGCAACTCAATGAAATGATTAAATGGCTGATAGCTAATAGGCGCTTCAACTGAAACCAGTTTGGCATTTTCAGCTTTGGCAAATGCAGGATCTAATTTTGCAATTTCTTTTTCGAGTTTACCTATCTGAATTAATAGGTTATCCTGTTGTTTTTTCAAATCGGCCAATTCGGTTTTCTTTTTTGTAACTGCTTCCGAATCATTCGATTTGGTTTTTCCACAGCTGGCAGCAATTAGCAGAAAGGAAAGTAGAGATATGGATACAAAATTTTTCATGGTTGGGTTTTATGGCTGGATATACTAATTATAATTTTCCGGTAGCTTTCAAGTAGTCTATTCTTGCTACGATGGCTCCGTATAGAGCCGATAAATAATTGTTTTGAGCGGTTATCAAATCGGTTTGTGCTGCTGAAATTTCTATATTGGATCCTGTTCCGATTTCGTATTTTTTTCGGGTTTGGTTATATACTTTTTCGGCAAGTTCCATATTTTTTTTCTGAAAACGAAGGGTATTTTGAGCAGAGTTGAAATTGATTCTAGCCTGCTGCACTTCGTTATCGATGGTGTTTCTCAGGTTCTCCAGTTGGTTGTTGGTTTGCCGCAAATCAATTTTCGATTTCGCAACCTGGGCATCTTTGGCAAATCCGCTGAAAATGGGAATCGATATATTGAATGCAACAAATGAGGCGGTGAACCATTCGCCATCTTTCACAAACAAATCAAACGTATTTCTTTGTGCATTTTTATTGTAGGCGGCGTTCATACTCAAAGTGGGTAAATAACTAAGCTGATATCTTTTGATATTATACTCATTCAGTTTCTTGCCTAATTCTAAGTACTGGTATTCTTTTCTGTCTTGATATTGGAATCCAGTATCAGCCAGGATATTTGCTTCAATTTGGCCTTCCGTTATTTTTTCGGTGAGCTCTAAAGTATCTTTCGCCGGCATGCCCAACAAGGTTTTAAGCCCCAGATAACCGATTTCAATGCTATTGAGTGCTTTTACTTTTTCGGTATTCAGGTTAGTTAACTGAATAGATACTTTATCCTCATCTAATTTTTCGGCAAACCCATTATTATATAAGATGCGAGTATCGTTTTCCAGTTTTTCTAGACGTTGAATATTGGCATCCAAAATTTGAATTTGTATTTTACTAGCAACCAACTGATAATATACTTTGTATATATTGGCTTTGATTAGCTCTTCTGTTACTTCAACGTTTTTTAGTTGAAAATCAACGGAAGTTTTTCTAGCTTGTAATCCAACGAATACTTGTCCATCAAATAAGGTTTGTTGTAATTGAATACCAACAGTTGAGTTATATTTTGTTCCAAAACGAACAGGTACAAAAGTGCCGGCGGGCTGCCCAGTAATTTCACCAGGTAGTAGGGTAACCGGTATATTGAGATTATTTATCACGTTGCCTGTACCAAAAATGTTTGGGAGTGCAGCAGCCGTTATTTCTCGATTGGTTTCTTTTTGTGCCTGAACAGATAATAGGGCATTTTTCACCTGCACATTATTGGCTTTGGCATAGTCTAGTGCTTGCTGAATGCTGAAAGCATAGTGATTGGCTTTCGGAGCCTGTCCGGTTACAGAACGAGGGGTTACCGTTGCAGCAACAAGAATTATATAGAGTATAAAATAACGGGTCATGCTGGAATCAGATTTTTACTTAGTTGCTTGTAATGTTCAATCATTAAACGACCTTCTTCGCTGGCAATTCCATACAAGAAATTGTCGGTGGTTTCGGCTATCAGCTGGGGAAGGTTAAAATGTTCACCGGGAAAAATTTCCGGATTAAAAATTAGAAACATCGAGGCCAACCGGAATCGAGCAATCAGATTGATATTGATGTCTTTTCGGTACAGGCCCTCTTCTTTTCCCCTGCTTAAATTGTTAACGATCACATCAAATAAAAACTTGTTTTTGTGATCGTTGTATTTATTAAAGGCGCCGGTGTGGTATTTCTCTAAATCGAATATCACCGCCGGATTCATTTTACTGAGAATTTTCTTTACCGTATCGATGCTCAGAAAAACTTCATGGATGGCGTTTTCACTTTCTTCCAGTTGGATTTTACAATCGTTTCGGTTGATATTTAATACAATTTCAATGGCATCTTCTACTAATTCATCCTTATCCGCGTAATAGAGGTAAATGGTTTTTTTACTCATCCCCAGTTGGGTGGCAATCTCATCCATGCTCACGCTTCGAATGCCAAGTCGCATGAATAACTCATACGCTTTTGCTACAATTCTTTCTGCCGTGTTTTCCATATTTAAAGATTGCAACAAAACTACGGAAACTTTTTATGTAACAAAAGTTTCTTTGAAAAATTATAGAATTTATTAATTAAAATGAACACACATGTAAAAGTGTTTACAAAACATATTAATATAAATTATAAAAAAATACATTTGTTAACTTAAAGTTACGTAAAATAATGTTTCGCAGCTTTTTAGGGTATAAGCCGAGTAGATTTCCAATAAATCAGCATTCTGAAAATGAAAACTGAGGGGTAGAAGGGAAGGGTGTAGTTTTGCAGTGGTCATTCAATCATTGTAGTATGCAACAGCCGGAGATCCGATTTTCCTTTCGCCGCTTGATTAAACGGTTACTTACCTATTTTCTGCAGGGACTAGTAGTGTTGGCGCCCATCGGAATTACGATCTGGGTTGTTTTTGGACTATTCAATTTTGTGGATAGTATCCTCCCTAATATCCTACATGTGCTGGCACCCAGTTGGATGGAGGTGGATGCCAATGGTCAGCTAAAAAAAATTCCTGGTATCGGATTTTTAGTGGTGGTGCTACTGGTATTGTTTACCGGATGGATTTCCTCCATGTTATTTTTCAGCCGGGTAGTGGCCCTGTTAGATAATTTACTGGAGAAAACACCCGGTATCAAATTCATCTATTCTTCTGTGAAGGATTTTCTAGAGGCTTTTGCCGGCAATAAGAAAAAATTTGATAAGCCGGTTTTGGTGAATGTAGATGGCGCAGGAGTTTGGCGGGTAGGGTTTGTTACCCAATCTTCTATTCTGGCCTTGGGCATGCCCGACCATGTTACTGTTTATGTACCTCATTCATATGCGATTTCAGGAATCACCTATCTGGTACCCGTTGCTAATATTCGTTCCCTTACCGGTATTGCTGCATCAGACGCTATGAAGTATACCATTTCGGGTGGAGTAACAGAAATGGAGCATCGCAATAGCGGGGCAACTGAATCGGTGAACGTTTCGGGCGATGCCTAAGGAAGCATCCCTTTTAGGGATTAATAGTTTTTCCGGCAGAGCTTTGCAGCAAATGTTTTTACTTTGCACTCAACATCATGAAGCTACACAATTTTAATTCTGGCCCTTCCATATTGCCTGCACCGGTGCTGGAAGAAGCTGCAAATGCCATACACAACTTTAATAATACCGGCTTATCTATTTTAGAAATCGGGCATCGCACGGCTGCATTTGGCGAAGTATTAGAGGAGGCTAAGCGCTCGGTAAAGCAGCTGATGGAATTGGCAGACGACTATGAAGTGTTGTTTTTGCATGGAGGAGCTACTACGCAGTTTATGCAGGTACCCATGAATTTATTAGATGCTACCGATACCGCTGCTTATTGCATCAATGGTATTTGGGGAAAGAAAGCTGCTAAAGAAGCCGCTTTTTTTGGAAATGTGTTTACTGCGGCCGATACCACCGATTGTGAACATACCTGTATTCGTAAGCCAGCGCAGTTGCCTGCTGATACCAAGTACCTTCATATCACCACCAATAATACAGTAGAAGGAACACAATGGCATCAAATTCCCGATGTGGCTGTGCCATTGGTTGCTGATATGAGCAGCGATATTTTCTCCCGACCCATGGAATATAACCGGTTTGCCTGCATCTACGCAGGTGCCCAAAAAAATATGGGGGCAGCGGGCGTTAATCTGGTGGTGCTTAAAAAAGATATGGTAGGAAAAAGAAAGAAAGCAATACCTGCCATCATGGATTATCAGCAACATATCGCTGCCGGATCATTGATGAACACACCACCTGTATTTTCGGTATATGTTAGTATGCTTACCCTTAGATGGATTATCCGCGAGGGAGGACTTCCCGAAATGGAACGCCGGAATCGAGCAAAAACTACTTTACTATATAATACGCTGAACAATCATCCGCTTTTTACAATCCGGGTAAATCCAGATAGCAGAAGTTGTATGAATGCTGTTTTCTTTTTAACCAATCCTGCATTAGAGGCACCCTTTCTGGAGCTTTGCAAAGAAGCGGGAATGATTGGCGTAAAAGGCTATCGAACAGTAGGTGGCATTCGCGTAAGTATGTATAATGCTTTGGAACTTTCTAGTGTACAGGCATTTTGCGATTTAATCAACTACTTCACTGAAAAAAACGGTTGATGGAATCCAACCCTTCCGTTTTTATTTCCCGACTAGCATTTTGTATTGCCTTGCTTTTTGTTGGATTTTCTAGCAGTATTTCTCAAACTATTATAACTGGTGTGGTAAAAGATTCGGAATCGGGCCAGCCCATTGCTGCTGCCAGTGTTTTGTTTCGGGGAGGTAAGGGTACGGTAACCGATAGTATGGGATATTTTCGACTGAGTTCCTCTAACTTGAAATTTACCCAGTTACAAATCAGTTATGTAGGGTATTCAACTCAATACATCAATTTCGAACCGGGTAAAGAAACGGTAATTAATGGATCACTGAAATTAGATCCCCGATATATCAATAGCGTAACTGTGTCTACTTCAAAAAGGGCTCCCTATAAAAACAAGGGTAATCCGGCAGTTGAGTTGATTAAAAAAGTGATTGAGCACCGAGCCGAAAACCGAGCTACGGCCAGCGATTATTTATCATATACCCAATATGAAAAACTTACTTTGTCGATGAGTAATTTTTCTGATAAAATAACGGCTTCCCGATTACTGAATCAGTATAAATTTTTATTCGACAATCGCGATACCACTACCGTTCCGGGAAGAATTTTATTGCCGGTATATATTCAGGAAACCATCAGTAAAAAATGGTGGCGGAAAAATCCGGCTGCGGCTAAATCAGAAGTAGAGGCTGAAAAACAGGTTGACTTTGGTTCGTATGTTGATAATAATGGAATTAATCTCTACTTGAACCGGTTGTATATGGATGTAGACATATACGAGAATAACATTCCGTTATTTACGTATCAGTTTTTGAGTCCAATTGCTAGTTTATCGCCCACTTTTTATCTATTCTATATACGTGATACGATTACCGATGCCAGTGGAGAAAAGTTTATTAAACTATACTTTACCCCTCGGAATACCGGTGACCTGTTATTTAGGGGTAATATGCTAATAACCCTCGACGGCCGATATGCCGTAAAAAGTATCAATCTATTTATCAGTAAGAATGCGAACCTCAATTTTGTTCGGGAGATGACTATTGATTTGAATTTTCAAAAAAACACTGATGGAAGATACTACCTTATTAGTAGTAAAACAGGAGCAGATGCGGGCATCAACCGATCGATGCGGGGAGGTATTTATGGCGAACGAACGGTAAGTTTTCAGCGATACGACCGTGAAACGCCCATTCCCGACAGTTTATTTGCTGGTGCACCCTTAATTCGGGCTCAGGATGCAGCCAGTCAAGGAAACAGCTACTGGCAACAAAATCGAAAGGATACTCTTAAGCAAACCGAATCTGCCATTTATTCCAATATCGACAGTTTAACCAGGATGCGTTCGTATCAAAGAGCGATGGGACTGATGGTTTTTTTGGTAGATGGATATGTTTCTCTCGGTCCGGTAGAGTGGGGTCCATTTGCAGCATTTTATAGCTTAAATCCGGTAGAGGGATTTAAGCCACGGCTGGGAGGAAGAACCACCCCGCAATTTAGTAAGCGCATTTATTTAGAAGGCTATGGTGCCTACGGATTGAAGGATGAGCAGTTTAAATATTTTCTTCGCACTACCTATTCCCTGAATAACAAATCCATCTATAAATATCCACTCAGTTTTATAAGAGCCAGTTATCAATACGATACAAAAATTCCGGGTCAGGAACTGCAATTTGTTTCAGAAGATAATTTTTTATTGTCGTTTAAAAGAGGGCTGAATGACAAATGGTTGTACAACAAAAATTTAGTGGCCGAATACGTGCACGAATTCCCGGGCAACATTGCCATTACAATGGGAGGAAAAAATTGGATACAACAGCCTGCAGGAAGTATTGTATATAAAACATCGCAGAATGGCGTTCCGGAGCAAGTAAACGAGTTAAACACCACAGAGTTTTACGGAGAAGTTCGATGGGCGCCCCATGAACAATTTTATCAAAGTAAAGTGTTTCGGATACCCATCGTGAATCAATACCCCATTTATACCCTTCGTTTTATTGCCGGAGTGAAGGGTGTATTAAATAGTGAATATGCCTACCAAAATATAAGTGGCCGGGTAGAAAAAAGAGTGTTTTTATCACGTTTCGGGTATAGTGATGTTGTATTGGAGGGAGGATATATTTTTGGGCAGCTGCCTTATCCCCTGATGAAGATACATCGTGCTAATCAAACCTATTCGTACATGCTAGAGTCGTATAATCTGATGAATTTTCAGGAATTTGTTAGTGATCATTATTATTCGATTAATATCAATCACTATTTCAATGGCTTACTATTGAATCGTGTGCCCCTCCTTAGAAAATTAAAATTGCGCGAAGTGATTTCTATAAAGATGTTATATGGTGGTGTGCGAAACGAGAATGACCCGCGATTGCACCCCGAACTAATTCAATACCCCGAAATGGATGCACACCCTACTACTTTTACCCTAGAGGCAAAACCCTATGTAGAAGGAAGTGTGGGAATTTGCAATCTGTTAAAGTTATTTCGGGTTGATATTGTAAAAAGATTCACTTATCTTGAAAATCCAAGTGTATCTCCCTGGGGGCTCAGGGCCCGATTTAAATTTGATTTTTAACGTAAAGTTGCATACCCTTTCAAATTCTGCTACTTGAAATTTTCGATTCAAACATCCCCATTACGCTGGTGTAACGCTCACATTCGAATGCTACTATCAGTTACTTTTCTATTCCTAACAGTGTGCCCTGTTTTTTCGGCAAGCCTGTTAAATCGTTCTTCAGATTCGTTTATGGTACCGGATACTTTTCCAGTGCCGAAAAGCAATCCCTTGCAACTTTTTTATTTGCAACGAACGGCCAATACCAATACTATTGTTTGCGATGTAAACCTGAATGCCAATGGTGTTCCAAATCCGGAAAAACCCATCAATGTTTACTGGATTCTTTACACGGAGGGGGCTGACAAAAAAGAGTTAAATTATATTCAACGAAATTTTGCCTACGGTATAGATACTAAGGCAATGGGAAATGGGGTATATCAATTGAATTTTGTTTCTTATAAAAAGCGATTATTTTATTTGAAATGGCATGCAGCCGGTAACCGTTATCAGGTGTTTGCGCCCATCAATAATAAAGAGGCGATTTTGCAGCGAATTTTTATTAAAGTTGAGGGAGGCTCTTTTTGGGTTCCTAATATCGTATATGTAGAGTTTCGAGGTACTGATTCCATTACCGGAAAAGAGGTAATTGAAAGATTTAAACCGTAGTGTGAATATTTAAATACGTGTATCTACCTTTTTTTCACCACTTGCTTTTCTTTTTTTCGGATATTTGCACATGGCTTTGATTCAACCCTTTCGGGCATTGCGCCCGCAACCACAACTGGCAAGTCAGGTAGCCAGCTTACCCTATGATGTTTTAAATAGTGCGGAAGCCAAATTGGCGGCAAATGGAAACCCTTATTCATTTCTGCACATTACGAAAAGCGAAATTGATTTACCTGAGGCAACTAATGTGTACGATGCCATCGTTTACGAAACCGCCAAAACGAATTTATCCGCCTTCATCAGCCGCGATGTACTTTTCCGTGAAAGTAAACCTTGCTTTTACATTTATCAACTTACGATGGATGGGGTTAGTCAAACCGGTTTGGTAGCCCTCAGTAGTATAGATGATTACGAACACAATATCATCCGCAAGCACGAGTTTACCCGGCCTGAAAAGGAATTAGACAGGATTCAGCACATTACTATTTCTGGTGCACAAACGGGTAATGTTTTTTTGGCCTATCGAAATCAGCCAGACATTGATCAGCTAATTGAAAATTGGACGGGATTAAAAAATCCGGTGTATGATTTTACCGCTCCTGATGAGATTCAGCATAGGATATGGGTTATCAACGATGATACGGCAATGGAAAAACTGGTGCAGTTGTTTGCAGAGCAGGTACCATTTACTTATATAGCAGATGGGCATCACCGGGCAGCTTCTGCTGCAAAAGTGCGGAATAACATACAAGGAGCTATTCCCGAAGGTGCTGATTTTTTTTTAACTACCTTATTTCCTTCCAATCAATTGCGAATTCTTGATTATAATCGAGTAGTAAAAGATTTGAATGGACATACCCCAGCGGCACTTTTAGCTGCAGCTGGCGAAAATTTTCTAATAGAATCATACGGAAAAGAAGTGGTTCGTCCACAAGCCCCCCATCAGTTTGGCATGTATTTGCAGCAAGCATGGTATCGCCTTACTGCATTACCCGATTCTTTTACGAACGATCCGATTGGTGTGCTAGACGTTACCATTTTACAAAATAATATGCTGGCAAAATGGCTGGGTATTCAAGATCAGCGAACAGATAGGCGGATCGACTTTGTAGGGGGAATTCGCGGTCTGGGAGAATTAGAAAAGCGAGTGAATAGTGGTGAAATGGCCATTGCTTTTAGTTTATTCCCAGTTTCCATTGAACAGCTTTTTGCTATTGCCGACAGTGGCGAAGTGATGCCACCCAAAAGTACCTGGTTCGAACCCAAACTCCGAGATGGGTTACTTACCCACCTCATATACGAATCATAGGAAGGGTTCTCATCTGAATTTTTGCCCCAACTGCTAAACTGGTTTTGCTATTATCAGTCATAATTGGTACTTTGTGTATTAGATTGGCTTGCTATATATACTGAGATTTCGGGAGATAAAAGTGCGGGAATCATAGATTTTTTTGCCAGAATTCACCTACTGTTTTCAGTGGTTTACCCTTGCTCCCTCCTGCTGAACTACTTCCGTTTTATGTGGCATTCCTTTTTATTTATTTTTAGGGATAATTATTCTAGCGAACGGCTATTTATATATATTTGTTTATGTATAATCTAATATAAATAAAAATATTTTATAAAAAATATAATCATCAATTATGGAATTCAAAAGATTATTCGATTGCGTAGACCATCAATTAGCCAATTTTCCAACAGAAGCGATGCTGGTTGCCAAAGAGAAGGGGGAGTGGGTAAAACACAGCACCCAGGAAGTGGCCGATACAGTAAATGCTTTGTCGGCAGGCTTATTGCAATTAGGTGTGAGCGGGCATGATTTTAGTCCTGAGGGCAGTGATAAAATTGCCATCATCAGCAATAATCGTCCGGAGTGGGTTTTTGCCGATCTGGCTGTTCAGCAAATTGGTGCCATTTTGGTTCCATTGTATCCTACCACCAATCCCTTAGAAGTTGAATTCATTTTAAATAATGCGGCTGTTAAGTATGTGTTTGTGAGTAACCAGGAAATGTACGACAAGGTAAATACCTTACGAAGTAAAGTGCCTTCCTTGAAAGATGTTTTTGTGTTTGATGAAATTCCGAATACCAAGCACTGGAAAAGCTTGTTGGTTGATAAGAGCAGTGCCCAATTTGAGAAATTGGAAGCCATCAAGGCTTCCATACCCGCATCTCATTTGGCAACTATTATATACACTTCAGGAACAACGGGAACCCCTAAAGGAGTTATGTTAAGTCATAAAAACATTTATTCGAATGTGATGATGAGTAAGGAAAGTTTTCCTTTTAATGATGCGCCGGGTAGTAAAGTGCTTAGTTTTTTGCCCCTCAATCATATTTTTGAAAAAGCCTGCACTTACATCTACTTGTTCAGTGGTATCAGCATTTATTATGCTGAGAATTTAGAAACGATTGGCGATAATCTGAGAGAGGTAAAACCCGATGGTTTTACTACTGTTCCCCGGCTATTAGAAAAAGTTTTTGAAAAAATCATGTCCAAGGGCAAGGAATTAACCGGCACTAAGCGCAAATTATTCTATTGGGCGGTAGATTTGGCAGATCGATACGACAATACACAGTCGGGCGGAATTTGGTACAACTTGCAACTAGCCCTTGCAAATAAGCTAATTTTTTCTAAATGGCGGGAAGCCTTGGGCGGAAGGGTTTCGTTTATCGTTACCGGAGGTGCTGCCTGTCAGATTAAATTACTTCGAATTTTTAATGCCGCACAAATTCCGGTTTATGAGGGATATGGCCCTACCGAGAATAGTCCGGTTATTACGGTAAACCGCCAAGCGCCCGGAGGAATGAAATTTGGAACGGTTGGTCCGGTAACTTCCGGCCAGGAAGTGAAACTGGCAGAAGACGGGGAAATTTGCGTGAAAGGCCCCAGTGTAATGGAAGGATATTATCTACGACCCGATTTAACTCAGGAAGTGATTATAGACGGATGGTTGCATACCGGTGATATTGGAGTATGGGTTGACAAGAAATTTTTAAAAATAACCGACCGCAAAAAAGAGTTATTTAAAACCAGCGGAGGAAAATATGTAGCACCTCAGCCAATTGAAAATAGGTGTAAGGAGAGCCCATTTATCGAGCAGATGATGGTGGTAGGGGCCGACCAAAAATTTGTTGGGGCCCTGATTGTTCCTTCTTTTGAAACGCTACAAGATTGGATGCGGGAAAAAGGCCTCCAGTTTACTACCAATGAAGATGTGGTTCATCATCCCCGAGTATTGGAATTGTATAAGGAGATAATAGAAAGTTTTAATGGCTACTTTAATCATGTAGAGCAAATTAAAAAATTTGAATTGTTGCCCAGAGAATGGACCATCGATTCGGGTGAAATGACGCCAAAACTGAGTTTGAAGCGAAAAGTGGTGATGGAGAAGTATAAAGATGCAATTGAAAGGATATATTCTGAATAGTCTGGCATCATACATTACAATTTACCCGCCAATCCGAAAAATCGGGGCTTTTTTTTAATATATAGTATAGGTTTCTTTATTTGCATGGAATAAAGTTGGTAATCAAGTAAATCTTACCGAATTTAGAAACCTATTCAGTCGGCAGATTGCCAGTGACTGAATAATAAGCCTATGGATTTTGCACCTATTTTTCAACAGGTTTTTCAAACATCAGCAGTGCCTACCTTGTTGGTAGCTCATAACGGAACTGTTTTAGCCGGAAGTGATTCTCTGCAGTTTTTGTTGGGGTATACTGCTACCGATTTGCAAGGTAGATCTATACAAAGTTTAGTTTCTGAAAATTCGCTTGGTTGGCAGTCAATCGTGGAAAATCAACAGCCAACTTCCATTTCCGTAACTATGCAATCCGCGGATGGTAAAACGGAGTTGGTTCAGTTACAGCTTACCCCTGTAAGGATTGCGCAAGATTCCGACCCGATATGGTATGTTAATTTGAATCCGGCACCGTTATCCGATTTGTCTCATTCGGATTTATTCTCGGGGCGTGGTCAATATTTAGAGAAGGTTTTGCAAACTATTACGGATGGTTTTTTGGTGATTAATAAAAATGGCGATGTATTATTTTGTAATCAATCTGCTGCTCAAATTATGCGAGTAAATTCCAGCGATGAATTGATAGGAAAAAATATCTGGCAGCGGGTACCCGAGTTAAATTTATTAAAACAGTATCCGGGCTACGATTTGGTTTTTCAGCAGAACCGGCCAGCTCGATTTAAGGAATATTTTCCCGGCTATAATTTTTGGGTGGAGATAAGTGCCTATCCTTCTGAAGACAATGTGGTTGTTTATTTTAAGGATGTAAATGATGTGGTTAAGTTTAAAAAAATTCAAGGTTTAGAAAGGGAGGTACTGGCAATGAATGCCAATCCTTATAAAGAACTTCCCGAAGTGCTTGATTTTTACATTACTTCTCTGGAGAAAATGTACAATGGATTGGTGTTGCTGTTATGGAAAGTTGAAAATGATCGATTACAACTATGGTCGGCCAAATCTGTTCCTGAAAGCATCACAGCTGCCTGTTCTAAGGTAGCTATTCAAGACGATCAATATGTTTTTTCAAGGGCAGTATCCGAAAAGAGGCGATTAGTAGCCGATCATATTGCTGCAAATGTTAAACAGGATGCACGAGCCCAGCTATTGCAGGAAGCTGGTTTTGTTGCTCTGAGTGCAAGCCCTATTATGCTCTCCAGCGGGGATGTAGTGGGGGTGTTGGAAGTTTTTTATACAGAGCAGCAGCACAACTTGCTCGAAGAGCCGGGCACGATTGAACGAACCGTTAACCTGCTGCATGTGTTACTGGAGAATAAACTGGCACAGGAAAATATCCGACTCAGCAATCAGCGATACGATTTAATTACCAAGGCTACCAATGATATTATTTGGGAGTGGGACATGGTAAAAGGGCTACTGATAAAAGCCAATGCAGGCTTTAGTGATTTTTTTGGCACAGAGCCCGGTCAGTTATCATTGTCATTTAGTGCTTGGAAAAAATTATTGCATCCTGATGATTTTTATCGGGTAATCAGCAAGCGAAATCTTGCTTTCCGGAATCACGATAATCCATATTGGGAAGAAGAGTTTCGTATGGTGAATTTATCGGGTAAGTATAATTATTTTTATCACAAAGCCTATATTGTTAGAAATCCTTCCGGAAAAGCTATCCGATTAATTGGGGCCACTCAAAACATAACCCGAAGAAAAGACGATGAAGCCCTGATGATTGAGTTGAATAATCGGCTTAAGCAAAGGGCCGATGAGTTGGCAGCTTCTAATGTTGAGCTGGAAAGATTTGCCTATGTGGCTTCCCATGATATGCAGGAGCCGTTACGAATGATTACCAGCTTTTTGCAGCTCTTTAAGAAAAAATACCAAGATCAGATTGATGAAACTGCCGAGCAATACCTCCATTTTGTGATGGATGGGGCCAACCGGATGAAGCGGCTAATTACCGACTTGTTAGAATATTCCCGTATTGGTTCTGATAAAGGTGTATTAGAACCAATTGATACGGCTGCTTTGATGCAGGAAGTGAAGGAGGTGTTTGTAAATCGGATTGCAGAATGTGAAGCTAGTATCATTTGTAAGGGGCTGCCAGTAATTAGGGGAAATAAAACCCAGCTATTTCAATTATTTCAGAATCTGGTAGGCAATGCATTAAAATACGTGGGAAATGAGAAACCGGTAGTAATTGTGGAGGGTATAGAGGAGGAGCAACAATTTCTTTTTTCGGTGACGGATAATGGAATTGGAATAAAACCCATGTTTTTTGAGAAAATATTTGTGCTTTTTCAGCGTTTACATCATAGGCATCAGTATGGGGGTACCGGAATTGGGTTATCGGTTTGCAAAAAGATTGTTGAAAAGCACGGCGGAAAAATTTGGGTAACTTCCGAACCCGGTCAAGGAAGCACTTTTTATTTTACCATCAGTAAAGAAATAGAGGAACAAACCAGTTTTGTACCATAAAATTCATCGCACGAAAAATAGCTTCAGTTTATTTTGAAAAACCACCGAATGACCCTTCAGCAACAGCAACTCTCCATTCTTATAGTAGAAGATAATCCAGGAGATCTCTATCTGCTGGAAGAAAATCTATCCCTTACCCGTTTACAAATTGGTCGGGTTTATAAAGCTCGCAGTGTTGAAGAAGCCATTGCATTGTTGAGTGAGTATTTTATCAACATGATTCTGCTAGATCTTTCTCTGCCGGATAGTACGGGTTTCGATTCCTTTATTCACATTAACGAATACGCTTCTGGCATTCCTATTATAGTTTTAACCGGATTGGCAGATATGGAACTCGCCCTCGAAACTATGGCCAATGGTGCGCAGGACTACCTAATTAAAGGCGAATACGATGAGCGGTTATTGTATAAGTCCATTCAGTATAGCATAGAAAGAAATCGGATTTTAGAGAGTTTACGGGAAAGTAGCGAAAGCTATCGCAACCTATTTTTTAATAATCCATTGCCAATAATTATCTGGGACTTAGAAAACTTTCAGATACTGGAAATAAATGATGCTGCCCAAAATCAATATGGGTATAGCCGAGATGAATTTTTGTCAAAAAAAGTAATCGAGTTGGGGCATGCGAGTGAATATACCCGCCTGCTCGAAACGGCCCGTGTATTCAGGGATACCGACCTGATGAAGGAAACCGCCTTGTGGACTCACATGAATAAAGACCAAGAGTTTTTGATAATGGATATCTCCTCACACAAAATCGAGTACAAGGGGAATCTTTCTATTTTGGCCATACAAAACGATATCACTGAAACTATTCACCTGCAGGAAAAACTGGAAGAAGAAAAAATTCTTAAACAGAAAGAACTGAATGAGGCCATTATAAAGGTTCAGGAAAAAGAGCGCTATGAAATCAGTACCGAGCTGCATGATAATGTAAATCAGCAACTCACAGTAGCAATGATGTATATTGCCTCTGCTCAGCAACAACTTGGCACAGAATCGGAACTGCTGAAGCAATCGCAAACTTTTGTATTAAATGCAATTGAAGAAATTCGAAAGCTTTCTCAGATATTAGTTACGCCTTTAATTAGGCATTTTGGATTAAGTAAAGCCATTGAGGGATTATTAGATGATGTGAATGCAGTGAATACCTTTCAGATTGACTATCGTTGTGAAACATTTTATGAGGATAATATTTCTTACGAATTCAAGCTCAATACCTTTCGAATTGTTCAGGAGCAGATGAATAATATTATCAAGTATTCGAAAGCGGATGAAGTAAGTATCGTGCTAGGGCGCAATGAACACGATATCCTTTTAATTATTGCCGACAATGGCATTGGATTTGATGTGAATTTGCCGCGAAACGGCATCGGATTACACAATATAGCTAGCCGTTCGGATGTATACAATGGGGTGTTGGATATTCATTCAGCACCTGGAAATGGATGTAGAATGCAGATACGCTTTCCATTTAAAGGGGTACAATCTGCATAAAGAAGTTTACTTTTCAATTCCCGATTCATCTATAGCCTCCAGGTATTTCTTTCGGATAATCTCCTGAACAGGCAGATTGGCAATTTTACTTTCCAACCAAGAGATAATGTCGAGATACATAAATGCCCGATTACCTGTGGTACTCTTTTCCAATGGCCTAAGTTCGGAAAGCAAGGATTCAAATTTCGGTTTTAATTGCTTGGGAGAAAGGCGGAAAGCGGACTGTAAAAAGCCGAATATTTTTTCTTCTACGATACTCAGATTATTCAGCTTATACATGAATCGGTAAACAGATTTTAGCAAGTACTCCAGTAATTCGAAATTGCCAATTTCGTAGTGTGCAATCAGGTGAAGTAACCTCGCATAGCATTGTAAGTCGGTTCGCAGGTCAACTTTTAAATTGATAATCTTATTCAAATAATCGATACTTTTTTCACTTTGCCCACTACCAAAATACAGTGAGGCAATCTTATAGTAAAATACCAGCACACGGTGTCGATCTAAAAAAAGCTCATATTTTTTTAGTTTCTCTTCTATAAAGGGCACCAGCTCTAAACCTTCAGTAAAGGTGCCCGTCATAAAATGACTATTAATTCTGGAAGTATATAAATAGATAAAGGTTTGAATTTGATTATTCCTGTTTTGCTGAATAACCGGCGATTGCATAAAGTCTTCCAAAACTCGAATGGTATCATTGAACTTCTGATAATTTCTCAAATCAAAATGAGCGCCCAGTAGGTTATGCAACCCTTTAATGTAGGAAGCTGTTTCAATGCCAATCATTTTTTCATCTGCTGTGAATAAATCAACCCATTTCTGGCAGTAGCGGTAATACACGAGAAAATTTTGTGTAATAAACGAATGCCAGCAAAAGCACTGATATAAATAGAGCCGCTCATAAAAACCTTTGTCTGTTTGGGCCTCCGTTACGGCTTCATTTTGTAAAAAATTGTCTACCGCTGCTCGATCTTCTTCATTTCGTGCATGTCCGTTTTTAATATACCAGCTGTACAATTGCAATGAAATATTAGAAAGTTCTCCTATCAGTTGAACCCGTTCATTTACCTCTTCTACTTCGCCACTTAATTGCTCGGCACGATTTTGCAAACTGCGGGTAATGTGAAGGGTTTCTATTTTTTTCTCTAGAAACAAAATCTGTTGTAAATAAGTAACCTGGTTATTGTTTTTGGTAAGTTCTTTAACTCTTTCCAGCACTTTTAGGCTTTGCATATACAGCCCTTTATTATAGAGCAGCCGGGCAAAATCTAATTGTTCATGTATTTGCAGATCAATGTTCTCGTCTTGCTTCAGAATACGGAGGCTGGCCAGTATCTCCCGGTATAAATGGGCTTTTAAATTAGAAAGTTGCTGTTTTTGGAGGGCAGGATTTTTTTTCAATAATTGCTCTTCATCATACTGCTTCATACCCTCTAGAGCATCAAAGAGCTGCACCACTTTTAAGTCGCTACTACCCGAGTTTCGGGTGATGTATAGCTTAAAATTCCGTTTTTCAGACCTTTCCAGGGACTGAATCAGCTGAAACAGGGTGTCGGCAGAGCGGTTGGGCATCGTATATTTATTGGATAAAAACTCAATACTAGCAAGGGTTTCAGACTTTTTTTCCAGCTTTATCCGGTGTAAAATAGCCTATATTTTGCCTGCAGAATCGGTTATTTCAGTGCTAAATTCGGTTATTTCGCGATTATCTTTCGATCTCCCCCTTCTGGGAATCAGAAATATTAGCAATAAATATAACATATATTCAAAATCAATGACTATGGAAAAGCAAGTCTTTATTTTCGATACTACCCTTCGCGATGGCGAGCAGGTACCGGGATGTAAGTTGAATACCAAAGAAAAAATTCGCCTCGCCCTTCAGTTAGAAGAATTGGGTGTTGATGTGATTGAAGCCGGTTTTCCTATTTCTAGTCCGGGCGATTTTGAATCCGTTTCCGAAATCTCTAAAATCATTCGAAATGCAACAGTATGTGGCCTAACTCGGGCAGTTCAAAAAGACATTGATGTTGCGGGGGAAGCCCTCAAATATGCTAAGAAGCCCCGGATTCATACTGGAATCGGCACATCTGATTTTCATATTAAAAGTAAATTCAACACCACCCGAGAAGAAATATTGCGTAGGGCTGTTCAAGCAGTAAAATGGGCGAGAAATTATACCGATGATGTAGAATTTTTTGCGGAAGATGCCGGACGTACCGACAACGAATACCTTGCACAGGTAGTAGAAGCGGTAATTGCTGCAGGTGCAACTGTAGTAAATATTCCGGATACTACGGGTTACTGTTTACCTTCTCAATATGGTGAAAAAATGGCTTACCTGATGCAGCACGTTAGTAATATAGATCGGGCGATACTCTCTTGCCATTGTCATAACGACCTCGGGATGGCTACTGCCAATTCTATTGCCGGTGTAATTAGCGGAGCCCGTCAGATAGAATGTACCATCAATGGCCTGGGTGAACGTGCCGGAAATACTTCGTTGGAAGAAGTAGTTATGGTATTAAAGCAACACAAAGATTTGGGTCTATATACAAATATTCAAACGAAACTGCTAAATCCAATCAGCCGATTGGTATCGGAAACCATGCGCGTTCCCGTTCAGCCGAATAAGGCCATCGTTGGTGCCAATGCGTTTTCTCATTCTTCGGGTATTCACCAGGATGGCTTTCTGAAGAACGCCCAAACCTATGAAATCATTAGTCCGGAAGAAGTAGGTGCCGAGGGTAGTAAAATTGTACTCACTGCCCGCAGTGGCCGCAGTGCATTGGCTTATCGTTTTCAAAAACTCGGCTACGATTTTAGCCGCGACGACATAGATGTTCTTTATGAAAATTTTCTTCAGGTGGCCGACCGCCAAAAAGAAGTAGAAGAAGAACACCTGAATGAAATGGCAAAAGCTTATAAAGAATCAACTGTTCAAGCTCAGTAATTTATTTAATTTCTATTGTTGGCACTAAGCCATTACACACACTATGGGCGCTACATTATTTGATAAAATTTGGAATCAGCACATCGTTCAGCAAGTAAACGATGGTCCATCCGTTCTCTACATCGACCGGCACTTTATTCATGAAGTTACCAGTCCACAAGCATTTAATGGAATTGAAAAGCGTGGGTTACCCCTTTTCCGGCCGAAGCAAATTGTTGCTACAGCAGATCACAATGTGCCCACTCTTCATCAGGAACTTCCCATTCGGGATGAGCTTTCCCGTTTGCAAGTACAACAGCTGATAGAAAACTGTGCCAGGCATGGCGTTGAATTGTATGGACTTGGGCATCCTAACCAGGGCATCGTACATGTGATTGGGCCTGAATTAGGCGTAACCCAACCGGGCATGACGATTGTTTGTGGCGATAGTCATACCTCTACCCATGGCGCTTTTGGTACCATTGCATTTGGTATTGGTACCAGTGAAGTAGAAATGGTATTTGCTGCTCAGTGTTTGCTGCAAAACAAGCCAAAGCAAATGCGAATTAATATAGAAGGAGAATTGTTACCCGGTGTAGTAGCCAAGGATATTATCCTTTATATAATTGCTCAAATTTCTGCAGGGGGTGCCACTGGTTATTTTGTAGAGTATGCCGGTTCGGCTATTCGCAAATTATCGATGGAAGCCAGAATGACCATCTGCAATATGAGTATTGAAATGGGTGCCCGCGGCGGATTGATTGCTCCCGATGAAACTACTTTTGCTTACATGGAGGGCAGACCATTTGCGCCCGCCGGCGATGCGTTTACAAAAAAGGTAGCAGCATGGCGCGAGTTGTATTCTGATGCGGATGCGGCATTTGATATGGAATTGAATATTCAGGCAGCCCAAGTACAGCCCATGATTACTTTTGGTACCAACCCCGGAATGGGCATGGCCATTAATGATAGCATCCCCACCTATGAGTCGTTAGAAGCTGAATCAGAAAAAGCAAATCTAAAAAAGTCGCTCACTTACATGGGCTTACAGGCCGGACAATCCCTGTTAGGTATGCCCGTGCAACATGTGTTTATTGGAAGTTGTACCAATTCCCGCATAGAAGATCTGCGATTGGTAGCAGCTATGGTTAAAGGCAAAAAGAAACATCCCGATGTGCAAGTGTTAATTGTACCCGGTTCTCAGGAAGTTGCACGACAGGCAAAGCGGGAAGGCTTGGATAGTATTTTTATGGATGCCGGATTTGAATTACGTCAGGCTGGCTGTAGTGCCTGTTTAGGTATGAATGAAGATAAAGTGCCAGCCGGTGAGTATTGTGTTAGCACCAGCAACCGAAACTTCGAAGGTCGCCAAGGTGCCGGTGCCCGAACATTATTGGCGAGTCCACTCACCGCAGCAGCAGCAGCATTAACCGGAAAAATTACAGATGTAAGAACGCTTTTGTAAAACCGGATGACAATTTTTATCTACCTGTAAAGAAAATTAGCATGAAGCCACTGAAAGAAATAGAAAGTCGATTTGTTCCCTTACCGATTGAAAATATTGATACTGATCAAATTATTCCTGCCCGCTTTTTAAAGGCAACAACCCGGGATGGATTTGGTAAAAATCTTTTTCGCGACTGGCGATATGTTCAGGATGATGAGCAGCAGCCAGTAGCGAGTTTTGTATTGAATCAGCCACGTTATTCCGGTGAAATTTTGGTTGCCGGTAAAAACTTTGGATGTGGCTCATCGCGCGAACATGCTGCCTGGGCATTGAAAGATTATGGCTTTAAGGCAGTAGTATCCAGTTTTTTTGCAGATATTTTTAAAAATAATGCCCTCAATAACGGGGTTATTCCGGTTAGAGTGTCGGATGCATTTCTTGCAAAAATTTTTGCACAGGATGCCGAAGCAGTAATCCAGATAAACATAGCGCAACAAACCATTACCATCTTGTTAACCGGTGAGCAGGAAACCTTTGACATCAATCCCTATAAAAAAACCTGTTTGCTCAATGGGTACGATGATATTGACTACCTGATTAGTATTAAAGAAAGTATTGAAAAGTATGAGGCTGCCAGAAAATAATTTTGGTAAATCAGTGGCCGCTTACAAAAATTAATTTGGATAAAATCATGGAAAAAAAGATTACTGTTATAAACGGGGATGGAATCGGACCAGAGGTAACCGCTCAGTCTATTAAGGTATTACAGGCGGTTGCCAATACCTATGGTCATCATTTTACTTATGACTATGCCCTAATGGGGGCAGATGCTATTGACAAAACTGGCACTCCACTTCCCAAGGAAACGGTGGACAGCTGTTTACAGTCGGATGCGATTTTGTTTGGTGCGATTGGCGATCCGCGCTTTGATAATGATCCATCTGCCAAAGTTCGGCCTGAGCAAGGTTTGTTGCAGTTAAGAAAAGAGTTACAATTGTTTGCCAATATTCGTCCAGTAGCTACCCATGCAGCCTTGCAACATCTTTCGCCATTAAAGAACAAACAATTAGAGGGAGTAGATTTTATCATATTCCGTGAACTCACGGGAGGAATTTATTTTGGTAAAAAAGAGTTGAGTGAAGATGGAGATACTGCATCCGATACTTGCACGTATCAGCGTTTTGAAATTGAGCGGGTTGCGCAGCAGGCATTTCATTATGCCCAAAAGAGAAGAAAAAAACTTACGCTCGTAGACAAGGCCAATGTGCTGGAGTCGTCTCGTTTATGGCGTAAGGTAGTGCAGGCAATGGCACCAATATATCCCGATGTTACGGTAGATTATATGTTTGTTGATAATGCTGCCATGCAGATTATTCTCTATCCTTCTCAGTTTGATGTGGTGCTTACAGAAAATATGTTTGGCGATATTTTAAGTGACGAAGCCAGTGTATTAAGCGGATCTTTAGGTTTATTGCCTTCGGCTTCGGTAGGTAACTATACTGCCTTATTTGAGCCTATTCATGGGTCGTATCCACAGGCAGCTGGAAAAGATATTGCTAACCCATTGGGATCAATCTTATCATCCGCGATGTTGCTAGACCATTTGGGTTTACAAAAAGAGGCCGATCAAGTAAGAGAAGCCGTTAATTGGACCCTGATAAGTGGATTTGTATCGAAAGATATTGACCCTGTGAATAGTTATTCAACCAGTGCAATCGGCGATTTGGTTGCGGGGTATGTTACCCGCCATGGCGATCAGGCAAATAAAAACAGTGATCAACAGGTTAATCAGTCTACTATTATTTAGCAAACTGCAATCGTAATATGCTAAAAGTGAGTAGATAATTTTAAATAGTTCTTTTTTTTCTGGTTAGGCATTTGTATATTTGATTGTAAACACCTCTATGGGTATACAAGGAATCAATACGATGTCACGGCTTTTCACAGTGATAATTTCTGTGATTACTATTATTATTCCCGTATTTCGAAGAGGTTGAGTTGTATCAAATACTAGCAAAAGATATTAACCCCGCCTCTTGGAAGCGGGGTTTTTTTATGAAAAAAATAAACAGTAAATATTTTATATGGCTAATTATTTTAATCAAAATACTCTCATTTATTTAAATGGAGATTTTGTAAAAGCAGCAGACGCGAAGATGGATTTTTATAGTCAGTCATTGCATTATGGGTATTCAGTTTTTGAAGGCATCCGATCTTACAAAACTGTAGATGGGTCAACCAAAATTTTCAAACCGGTAGAGCACTACAATCGGTTAGAGCAGTCGGCAACTACCATCAATATGCCCTACCATTGGAAAACTGAAGAACTGATACAGATTACTGATGAGTTATTAGCGAAGAATCAATTGGGAGATGCCTACATCCGTCCGGTAGTGTATGCACCTGCAAATATGACTTTCAGCGTGAACAACGAATCTTTTTTAGTGATACAGGCCTGGGAAATGGCTCCTTTTTTAGGGGAGAAATTATTACGGGTTCGAACTTCCTCATTCCAGCGCCCGAATCCTGGGGCTTTTCATATGCAAGCAAAAGCGGCCGGGCATTATGTAAATTCTATATTGGCCAGTCAGGAGGCAAAGGCAAATGGTTTTGATGAAGCCCTGTTATTAGATATGAAGGGTAATGTTGCTGAAGCACCTGGTGCGAATATTTTTATCGAGAAAAATGGTAAACTATTTACTCCGCCTGCAGGTCATATTCTACCAGGTATTACCCGTGCTACCGTATTGGAACTTGCCCAGGGAATGGATATTCCGGTTGAAGAAACCCATTTTGTAGTACAGGATATTTACGAGGCAGATGCAGCATTCTACTGTGGAACTGCGGCAGAAGTTATCGGATTTGAATCCCTCGATAACCATCCATTGAATCTTGATTGGGAAAATTCGGTAAGCCGAAAAATTCAGCAGGCCTATAAGAATCTGGTGGTTCACCAACCTATTGGAGTTAACGCAAATGCAGTAGTATAAAAGATAGTTCGTATGCAAAGTGAAATGAATAAATACAGTAAAGTACTAACCCAGGATGAA
>Ga0247834_1000147_pt1 | contig 128333 bp, 102 predicted proteins | sample LaCruzMarch2015__8_FD_187118 | JGI IMG/M metagenome (GOLD analysis project Ga0247834, IMG submission 187118) | Freshwater microbial communities from meromictic Lake La Cruz, Castile-La Mancha, Spain - LaCruzMarch2015_12m | ecosystem: Environmental > Aquatic > Freshwater > Lake | place: Spain...
CACTCGTGAAAGCCAATGCCGAGCACTCAGAGCCAAGGGTGATCCGATGCGATGAAAGCTCCGCCATCGTGAGATGAAAAAACTCTCCGCGACCTTGCATCTTGAAGGTTTTGCAAGAGGCTCCTCTTTTTGCCATCCTCCGCAATGCAACTCACTACAATACGCACGCTCGGGCCGAGGCGATAGGGGAGCCAGCCGAGTTCGTGGCCGTCGTTGAGCTGGTTGAGGGCGTCGAGCAGGATGACGATGCGGCGCTCGCCGGCATAGTCGCCGAGCCGCTCGTAAAGACGCCGACAGAGGCTGTTGAAATCAAGCTTGGGTTCTTCCTTGGCTTGGCCTTCGGTTGTGGTGCGCTCAGGTAAGGTGATGCCGCTGGCGTCGAGTTCGTCGTTGAGGCGTTTGACCAGGGCGTAGGCGGTGGATGAGGATTCCGTTGCGCCAACGAAGTGCGCTATCAGGTAGGGCGCGTTGTCCTCAACGCGCCGTTCTTTATCTTCCGCTGGGTGGCGGCGCTTGAGGGACCAAGCGCCCTACCTTCGTGAGGCTCAAGCTTCTGCCACAGCTTCGCCATGAGGGCGGATTTACCCTGGCCAGGGACGGCGGCGATGATGGCGAGGCGTGGTTTGCCATCTGCGACGGGATCGCGGATCAAGGCGGTGAGTTGATCGAGTTCCTTCGTGCGGCCCTGGAACCAACGCAGGCGCGAGGCAGCGAAGGTGGCCATCTGCTCGCGTTCGGATTCGAGCGGGCTCTTCGGCGGCGGTTTGGCGAGCGGGATGATCTTCGCCGCGATGTCATCGGGCACGGGCACCTTTTCATTGGTATAGCGTGGGTCGGCATCGGGATCGGTGCCCAGCACCTGACGCCACACTTCCTTGCTGACGTAGAGTTCATCACGCAGCACGCCGGACCAGAGATCTTCGAGCACCTTCTTGCCGAACTCTTCCATGCCGGTGAAGTCATTGTCCTTCCACGTGCATGGGTAGTCGCGCACCGGACGGCCACAGGCGCGGACTTCGGTTTTCAATTGATCGAGCTTCGCGAGCAGCGGTGGTGGATCGACGAAGTCGGTGGCGGTCGCGGGTGCTTCGGCGTCGCGCAGGTAGAAGTAGCTGTGGCGCTTCAGCGTGGTGTTGAGCACGGCATAGCGGACTTCCATGTCGGTGATGGAGCGCTTGTGTGCGAGCTGTCGCGTGCGATCATCGGCGTCCTTCAATTGATGCGGCTCAGGCTCCCAGCCGTAGCGCTGGCCCAACATGCAGACGAAGAACGGTTCCACGCGATCAATCCATTGGCGACAGTATTCCCACGAGTTCGCGGTTTCACCGTCCACCGTCTTCTGCGGCACGCCCCAGCGGAGATCGACGTCGAAGAACTCCAGTCCCAATCGCTCGCAGCGCTCGCGCAGTTCCGGGAACACGACGGTGACGAGGTGATCTCGCTCCGCATGCATGTCGCGGAACGTGCTGCTGATGAAGACGCGGATGGATTTGTCGGTGGCATGCATAACCGCCCGCATTACAGCGCCGATCCTCGGATTTTGTCGAGGGCGAGTTGCCTAAAAAAAGGTTGACACCGGATGGAGCTTCCACCTGAGATGACTCAATTGAGTCGAGAAGAATATTTGGCAATGATGAACTGGCGCTATGCACAGCGGAGACGTGAAGGCAAAAGCCGTCTGCTGGACGAGTTTTGAGAAGTCTGCGGCTACGACCAGAAGCACGCGATCAAGCTGCTCAACGGCTAGCCCGCCATCACCCAGGGCACAGTGCGGCGAAAGACTCGCCCCATTGCCGACGATTCGTCGCCGCCGCATGACACCTGCAGACTCGCATCGCCTTCATCTAACCCGCCGCGCCTTGTTTGCAAAGGGCGCGCAGGGGCTGGGCACGGGGGCGCTGGGCGCGCTGCTGGCACGGCAGGGCTTTGGCGCGCAGGTGCCGGACCCTGGCGCACCCCTGCTGCCGCACTTCACCCCAAAGGCGAAGCGGGTGATCTACCTGCTGCAAAATGGCGCGCCCTCCCATGTGGACCTCTTTGACCACAAGCCGATGCTCAAAAAAATGCACGGCACGCAGATTCCCGACAGTGTGGCAGGCGGGAAGCGCTTTAGCACGATGACCGGCGGACAGACGGCGCGGCCGGTGCTGGGCGAGATCACGAATTTTTCCCGGCATGGCCACAGCGGTGCGACGGTGAGCGACTTCCTGCCGCGCACGGCGGAGATCGCCGACGAGTTGTGCTTCATCAAGTCCCTGCACACCACGCAGGTGAATCACGCCCCGGCGATCACCTTTCTCATGACAGGCGGGGAGCAGGCCGGGCGGCCGGCGCTGGGCGCGTGGCTGAGCTATGGTCTGGGCAGCGAGTCTGAGGAGCTGCCCGGCTTTGTGGTGATGACCTCGCGGGACAAGGAGGCGTCCTGCGGCCAGATCTTCTATGACTTCTACTGGGGCAGCGGTTTTCTGCCCTCGAAGTACCAGGGCGTGAAGTTTCGCGGCAGTGGTGATCCGGTGCTGTATCTGAGCAATCCCGAGGGCATGAACCGCGAGGTGAAGCGCGCGATCTTGGACGGCCTGGCGGAGATGAACGAAGTGAAGCTGCAGGACTACGGCGACCCGGAGATCGCCACGCGCATCGCGCAATATGAAATGGCCTACCGGATGCAGACCAGCGTGCCGGAGCTGACGGATATTTCTAAAGAGCCGCAGCACATCCTGGACATGTACGGCCCGGAGGTGACGCGCCAGGGCAGCTATGCCTATAACTGCCTCATGGCGCGCCGTCTGGCAGAGCGTGGCGTGCGCTTCGTGCAGCTCATGCATGCCGGCTGGGACCAGCACCGGAACCTGAACACGCAACTGAAAATCCAGTGCCAGGATGTGGACGCGCCCAGCGCCGCGCTGGTGAAGGATCTGCAGCAGCGCGGCCTGCTGGAGGACACGCTGGTGGTCTGGGGTGGTGAGTTTGGCCGCACGCCCTTCCTTCAGGGGGACATCGCCAACATCAAGCAGTGGGGCCGCGACCATCATCCCTATGCCTTCACTGTCTGGATGGCCGGCGGCGGCGTGAAGGCGGGCACGACCCATGGCGAAAGCGACGAGTTCGGCTTCAACATCGCCAGGGACGGCGTGCATGTGCATGACTTCCAGGCGACGCTGATGCACCTGCTGGGCATTGACCACGAACGCTTCACCTTCCGCTTCCAGGGCCGCCAGTTCCGCCTGACAGACGTGCATGGGCATGTGGTGAAAGGCGTGCTGGCCTGAGGTCGGACGCGGCTTCTCACCCGATGAGGCGGATCTGCACCTCCACCTCCATGTGCTGGCTGCCTTTGCCACGGAAGGCTCCGCTGACTGGCTTGATGTCACCGTAGTCGCGGCCGATCGCCAGCTTGATGTATCGTGTGTCAGCCTCGCGGTCATGGGTGGGGTCCCAGGCCTTCCAGCCATAGCCGGGGAGAAAGACCTCCATCCAGGCATGGGAGGCCTCGTTCTCATCCCCAGTCCTGCCATTGTAAAAATAGCCGCTGACATAGCGCGCCGGGATGCCCTGGCTGCGGCAGAGGGCGATCATCACATGCGCGTAGTCCTGGCAGACGCCGCGCCGATCTTTCAGCGCTGCCGCCGCATCTGTGTGGACGTGCGTCCAGTCGGGATCATAGGAGAAGGTGGCATGGACTTGGCGACCCAGCTTCACGGCATCTGCCCACAGGTCCGTGACCTCCGTGCCGATGACATCCACCGCCTCCCTCCAGATGGCGACATTCTGGGGCACGAACTTTGACTCAACGACGAAGTCGAAGTAGTTCTCCTCCACTCCCGGCCCGGAGAGGGAGTCGAGCGTGAGGCCCACTGGCGGCGGACCGCGCAGGTCAGGCCGGGTTTCCACCTCGATGACAGACTCTACCTCCAGCTTGTCATGCGGCACATGCAGCTCGAAGTGGTCCACCCTGTTCAGGTAAAAGTCATGGTGCGTGTGGACTGGCACCGCTGGCAGGATGCGCAGGGCATAGGAGGCACAGCGCTGGAGCGGATCAGAAACCGGGTGCAGGCGGGCGTCATTGTAACTGTCTAGCACCAGCCCATCGTAATGAAAGCGCGTCAGGTGCCGCACACGCAGGTGCATTCCGGGCTGGGAGAGGGCTGGCGGAGATTCGGGCATCAAAGACAGGCGGCAACCACTGGGCGGCGCGCAGTGGTAGGTGGAGAGGTGTCTCCGGCAAGCAGAAAGGCACAGGATCTTTGCGCGCCCGAATCATGCCACCGCGCTCACGGTTCGTTTACACGAGGCGCAGGTGCTTGCGCAGCAGCCACTCCGCAGTCAGTAGCAGGATCACGGCACCGAACCACCACCAACTGGACCATAGAAGGGTCTCGCGCGTGGTGACTTGTTTGCGGTCGAGCGTTTGCAGCAGATTCGGCAGCTCTGCAGCGGCCTGCTCTTCACGGAGGAAACGTCCGCCAGAGGCATTCGCCATCGCTTCCAACAGCGGGCGGTTCATGGTCAGGGTGGCCCATTCAGGGTTGCCGGCATCTGCAACGCGCAGGCTGAGGCGGAGGCTGCTGCGCGGGGCGGCGGGGCTTTCGGCGATGGCAATCTCGTAGCTGCCGGACTTCAAAGGCGGTGTGAGGGCGCGATAGACGCCGACATGGGTGGGATCGGCCTCGAGCTGGAGCGTGGCGACCTCCACGCCCTCATGGATGAGGTAGGCGCGCGGCTGGGCATCGGTGATGAGGTCGCCTTTGTCACTGCGGACGCGCACGCGGATCTCGGACTGCTCCCCAGGCGTGTAGCGCAGGCGGTCGGTGCCGATGGAGAGGTTCTTTTCCTCCGCCTGGAAGGGCGGGGCGGCGATCCACGCGGCGAGCTGCATCCACAGGCGCTGATGGTACAGATCGCCCACCTGGAAACGCCAGCGCCAGAGGTCATCGGTGCCGAGGTAGAGCACGGCACCGGCGCCGACGGGGCGGAAGACGGCGGCGGGGGTGCGGAGTGCGGAGTTTGGAGCGCGCAACTCGGCAAGCGTGACGGCTGCGGGCTGGGCTTTGACCTGGGCCGCCCAGCGCATGGCGGGGAGCGTGGGCCAGAGAATGGCGTTTGCGCTGGGGCTGTCGCTGAGGCGCAGACCCTGCTGGCGCTCGCCCTCGGGGGTGAGGGCGAGGGTGTGCTCCTTGGCATCGCTGCCGCCGGACACGTAGGCGACTGGGATCAGGGAGGAGGTTCTTTTGTCCTGCGCCCAGGCTTTGAAGTGGCTGCGCCTGCCGTCAATGAGGATGAGGCCGCCGCCGCGCTTCTCCACGAACTCGACGAGCCAGTCGAGGTGGTCGGCGCGCATCCGGGGCAGCGCCACCTCGCCAAGCAGGACGAGATCGTAGGTGAGGAGTTCATCACGGGTCTTGGGGAAGGCTTTCTGCAAAGCGCCGTCCTCCGGCTTCGCCGCGTAGTCATCGAAGACCAGCGTGGCCTGCCAGCGGTCGTCGCGGTCGAAGTGGTTGTGGATGTAGCGCGTCTCCCAGCGCGGACGGTCATCGAGGATGAGCACCTTGCGCTTCTTTGTCAGCAGGTGCAGGGCGACCTCGCGGGCGTTGTTGGAGCGGGTCTTCTCGCTGTTCGCACGCTCGCCCAGCACGGCGACCTGGACGCTGAGCATGCGCAGGGTCTTGTCCCGCTCAGCCGCAGGCGCGGGCGGCAGTTCCTTGACGGGAAAGCTGAAGTCGAAGCGGCGCTCGCCCTTGCCCTCAGCGGTGAACTTTTGCTCCCAGAGCAGCTTGCCCGCGCTCTCGATGCGCACACTGGCGGGCGTGCCGGTGGGCAGGGTATCGCCCACAAGGACACGGCCTTGCAGGTTTTCCTCAGTGAAAACGGACTCGGCGGTGAGGACGTTGAGCACGCTGAGATCTGTGGGTGGAATCTCCGTGCCAAAGCCGACGGTGAAGACCGGTGTGCCCGTCGCACGCATGGAAGCGGCGAACTCCTCGGGCGAGCCGCCGCTGTTGTGCTGGCCGTCGGTAAGCACGACGAGCGCGCTACCCGTGCTCACAGGGCCGAGCGCCTCCCGCAGGGCGCTATCCAGGTTGGTGATGGGCGCATCGGGCTGGAGATCAAAGCCTGCGGGCATCTCCCCCGACGTATCTTTCCCGCCCTGCCGGCGCCACCACAGCCGCTGCACCTGCTGGCCGCGCAGGAGTGTCAGCTCCACGTCGTGGGTTTCGGAGAGCTTCTGAAGCAGGGGCACGGTGCCTTTAAAGATGATGTCTTCGGCGCGCTGGAAGCGGGTCTTGGAGTCCTTGGCCGTGGCTGCCGGTGCCTTCTCCCCGTCCTCAAGCCTCATGCTCGCAGAGGCATCCACAGCGATGATGACGCGGCCAAGCTGCCGCTGCGTAGTCACATGTCGCAGCACCGGACCGGCCAGCGCCAGCACGAGGATGAAGACGGCCAGCGAACGCAGCACCGCAGGCACCCAGGCGAAAGGGCTGTCGTGGAACTTCAACTCGCGCCGGTAGAGGAACCACATCGCCAAAGCCAGGGCGACCGCTAGAACCCAGACTGCGATGACGGGATGATCACCGGTGAAGCGGAGCGTGGTTTCGGTCGTCGGGGTCATTCGTGATTCTTTTCGAGGCTGGAGCGCCTTTGCGTAAGTCAGTGCGCTGGCAACCTTCCCCATACGAGTGAGCTGCCTGATTTCAATCCGTTACTCTGCTTGACCTTGCCCGCCAGGACCGTTGAGCTTTGCCGCACCCCATGCGCTACGCCTTCTTTGACCTGGACCACACGCTGCTGCCCTTTGACACGCAGACGCTGTTCTGCAACTATGTCCTGCACCGGCAGCCGTGGCGGATCGTGCTGCACGCATGGTTCGCGCCCTATGCCCTTGGTAGGGCGCTGGGACTGGTGAGCACGGCCACGGCGAAGCGCGCCTTTCTTTCCTACCTGTGGGGCATGAAGCAGACGCATCTGCGGCGGCTGGCGCGGGACTTCGCCCACGACTCTGTGGATACCTGGATCTACCCCGACCTGCGCGCGGAGATCCTGCGCCACAAGCACCAGGGCCGGAAGCTGGTGCTGAACACGGCCAGCCCGGACTTTTACGCCGAGGAGATCGCCGCCGTGCTGGACTTTGACCACTGCGTGGCCACGCGGTTCCACATCGGTAGTGAGGTGCCTCTGCGGCCAGAGCTGGCCGGGCCAAACAACAAGCGTGAAGCAAAGATCGCCGCCATGCTGGAGCGCATCCCTGGCGTGGCAGCGATGACGGAGGAGCAGCGCTTTCACTGTTGGGCATACAGCGACAGCCTAGCGGACATCCCGCTGCTGGAGTTCAGCGGGAACCGCGTGCTGGTGCATCCCTCCACCGCCCTGCGCGCCCGCTTTCCCCAGCACGATGTGACGGTGCTGCGGCCAGAGCGGCCCTACTGGGGCAGTCTGGGCGGCCTACTAGCCGCGCTGCTCCAAATACTGGGGCTGCACGGCGAGCGCGGGCCGAATGCCTGAAACTAGGCTGCGCCGGGGATCACGGTGCTGGGAACACCTCTACATTTCCCGAAAGGATGGGCGAGTTCGTGCTAGTGGTGGGAGGTGAGACGGAGGGTAGCTGCGGCAGCAGGAAATAACCAGCTCCCCGCCAAGCACCGAAGACGTTTACCAACATGCCCTGAAAAGTGAAGGTGCGGGTAACTCTGAGGGCAGGATTAACTGGGTTCGTATCCACCAGGGTGACGTTGCCGGTGAAGTTACCTTTCGCGGCGGTGAATGTGAGTGTGATCTTCAGCGGGTTTGGCGCTGGCAAGGTGACTTTGCTGCCTGTTGTGACGTTAAGCAGGCTGTCAGGGCTGACTACAGTGTCACCGATACCGCCCTCAATAAAGCTGAGCATGGCATTGCCGAGACCTGGTGTCAGGTCCATGACGATGGCAGGTGCCACCGGTGGGATGTAGGAGGAGCCACTGACAAGCAGATTCACCGGTCCGAAGCCGAGCCTGTAGGTGCGTGCACTGGAGGCAGTGTCGGGCGGACGCGTCCATGTGAGATCACCGGAAACATCACGCTGGCCTGGGAAAGCACCTGGGCTCATCTGCATAACACCCACGAGGGAGCCTTTCTGCAAGGTGGTGTAAAGTAGCTGAAAGACGACAACGCTACCGTCTGCCCTGACATAGGTGGTGCCGGTGATTGTCGTATTGTCGGAAAGTTTTCCGGCGAGGGTGCCAGTACCATCGCGTGTAATGGTGAGGGATGTATAGCCAACACCCTGGGGGATGCCCGCCTCTCCGGCGTGCTCCGGCGTGATGCCCAACAGAAGGGTGTGATAGCCCTCGTAATCCGTCGCCGGAACCGTGGAGGAGAAGATGCGGCGGACGGCGGAAAACTCCAGTGACTCGATACCGTCTTCCAGGAGCGCCGGAGAGACAAGGTCGTTATCCGGGTCCATGGTGAAGGTGAGTAGCATTGAGGTCAGCGGTGCCGTGCGGCGAACAATGATGGTGGCTTGCGGTTGCCCACCGCCGAGGAACGTGTCGAGCACGCCATTAAAGGGCAAATTGGCGGTGCCCAAAAAGAGCCTGCCGCTGATGACACCCGTGGCCGAACTGGTCATCTCAAAGCGTCCACCCAGGTTTCCTCCTATCACGGGATGGCGCGGCAGGACGCCGTAGAAGGTGCCGACGGCACCGGAAGGCAGCGGCTCAACCGTGATGCCTCATTGAAAAGAGACAGAATTCGCACACTCGCCAATACAGGTTGTCACCTCTCGCAATATGTGCTAAACGCAATATCGGCAGGGATTGCATTACGTCCTATGAATACTCGACAAACAGGATTTGGATTTATTTCTTTATTAATACAGTTCATGGTGTCATTCTTCGCGAGTTATGCGATCAGTAATACAATCGTTATAGTCAAACAAAACACAGCCATTTCTTGGACCACTTATCAGGCTGATAATCTCGGTCAATCGCAGGTGCCATATGCACGAAAGCTCCTAAAGGGCGTTGATTCAGAGGCTCAGTATGAAATCATGGACCTCACAACTGGAGGGTATGCGCTTGTCAGTAACTATACTTATTACAATAAGGGCCAGGCTATTAAGCGTTACAGCTTTCAGAGCCAGTCGGGTGCACCAGGCCCCAAGAATTTCGGCCCCTGCGCATCTGTTAAATATTCCAGATTAGTGTCGCCGAACACCGCCCCAAAATACCAGTATGTGAGCCGTTTCAAGCGAAGGGATCAGTTTGGTGGTCCAGGAGACACTGTTTCACCTTCAACTTATGAGTATCGGCTCGACGGACTGTTCCATGTTACCATCCCGGTGGGGTTGACGGTCATCATCCCTGGTAGGTCCCCTGTTCCCCCTATTCAGGCGCTTGTTCCAATTTCGGCAGTCGGCACTGATGACCGCTATGAGTTTGAGCAGAGTTACACCACTGACGACTTGGACCCGCAGATTATTCTGCCTGATCCAGTCTCGAAAATCGTAACATTAAGTCTCGGCAAGGTGACTCAGACCTACGACAGCGTGCTGACAGGAAGAGCCAACGCGCTCACGGTTCCTGCCGCAGGATTGATCGACTATGATGGCACAACATTGAGTCCCAACACGCTCAGCTATGCCATCAAGCTGGTACGCGATGCACTGGAAGCACTCGGCTATGAATTCGACGGCTTTGACACGAACTAATTTCTGAAAGGCAACCTTACCAACATCAGCTAACAAGCCCTCATGAAACACAATCAAGCTTTTGTCGTTCTCGTAATTTTGGGACTATGCTTCGCCTTGACAGAAAACTGCGTGGCACAAGCTCCCCATGACATTGTGATTTTGAATTTCAGCAATCCCTGGACCGAAAAATCCTTTCATTTCCGCCACACCAGCGCTGGTATCACGAGCGACACCACCGACGCTTTTCTTGGTGCAGATGAGATCGCAGCAGATGCCGGATTTGCGACAACAGCAGCGGACGCTCCCCTGCTCCTGCCATCGACTTCCGGCACCGAAACCTACTACATGGTAATCGACTGGACGGCACAGATTTACAAAAAAGTGATTTACTGGTCAGTGCCAAAGGGCAACCCGCCAAAGCTTTATAGCATCAGTAGCCAAGGGCCAATCTCCGACATCATTGATACCGTTCTTCCGTCACGAGTCTTGAACTCACGAGACTTGGTATTTGGCACCTCCTATGGTGATTTGCCGGTCGATGGGTTTGAAGGCAGTGAAAGCTGGTCCGGCACGGCGTCGCCGCTCGTTTTGGTAAAAACAACCGCGACGGTGACAGGGCGAACGATCCCTTGGGCTGTGCGAACACTCAAAGGAAGCAGTCTTGAGTATGGCGATGATAGCAACCCGACCGCCACCCCGCCGATCATTGGGAATTACATTCGCAGCACAACGATCAGCGGCACCATGGATACCGTTCAAACAACGAAAGCCAACATTGGCACGGCCTTGCTGGTCCTTGATCCAGCAACAGGTAAGCCGAAGGTTAACCCTGCCACCAAGAAGCCGACTGGCGAGACCTATCCGCTGGTTAACAGCACACTGGACTATGGAGTTCAACTGGTGGTGAATACGGTGCAGGGTCTGGGTTACAAGCTTGCTCCTTGATCGCGAATAGCGGCAACAGTCCCTCCATGCTCCGCTCGATCAAGATCACCATCTGGATTCTGCTGGGCGCACTAATGGCCAGTTGCGAGAAAGAAGCAAAAGAGCAGGTGCGACCATCTTCTGAGCCCAAAGCAGGCGACCACAAGCGGTCTCGAAAAAGGTCATCGGCAAATGGCCTCGCGGTCAAAACTTCGATCTACTCGCATTCGGACGATTTGTTAGCAGGCGGACGACACCGTCCTGCGCGAACACTACCGTTGTCGGCTGAAAAGGACGAAGCTCATGCGGATGAGTTGTGCAGACGCATCGTTGGAGCTGACAAAAATGCCCTGCTAGCCATCATTGACGAAGCTCAAGGACTGAGCAGCACAGCAATGATCCGAGTCGTTGATGCTTTGCTGTTGGCCGGTGACGCTGAGATCAGAGGCAAAGCGCTGGCACTGTTGGAAGGTTTTGATTCGCCGTTGCTGGTACCGCTGGCAGTGAAAGCAGTTGCCGACATGGATGCTGAGGTGCGGCTTGAGGCATTGGAGGTAGCTCGTGCAATCAGCGATGTATCGGTGCTGAAGGTCTATCAAACTGGATTGAAAGATATAGATGGAAACGTGAGAATTGCGTCCTTCGTTGACGCCTCAGCACGGAATGACGCCGTGTATCCACAGATCCTTCAGGAGGCGGTGAAATCGAGTCATGGTGATGTTGCTCTCGCAGGATTGAATCATCTGCGAACGCCCAGCCAAACCGCGCACGTTGACCCGATCATTCGCAACCTAGGTCACAGTGATGCGGCAGTCAGAGATCTCGCCCACGAGATCCTTTATCTCACCTTCCAGGTAGATTTGAAGACATCTGAACAAGCTGCGAACTGGTGGGCACGTAAGAAGAACCTGTTTGACGAGCATCTGAATCTCAAGGACCCAGCAACGATTCCGCTTCTTGAGGCTCCTTGACTTTCATCATCAGAAAGACTGTGGACCCCAGACCACCCTGTAAAAAGTTGCGGCACCCGGTGCTGTGGTTGTGAGGGTGGATTGAGTATCACTTGCGCGCGCGGCAAATGCCAGAGTAGTCCAGTTCAGCAGGTCGGGGGATGACTCTACTTTGTAATACATTCCACGGCGCGAAGGACATCGTATCAGCAATTGATTGCTCGCAGTCTGGAATTCAAGTTCAGGAATGATGACTTCATTCAAGATGCTCCCGTCCCAATACTTCTTCGCCAAGTTCCATGCTTGAATACCAGACTGCGAACCGACAATCCGCCCTGTGAAATCATCCTCTGGAACATGGATACCTCCCCAGAGACGTGATTGACCAGCCTGGTCCGCTGCATCGTAGTAGGTCGCCCATTGCAAGGTGATGTTCTGACTCGGGCCTCGCTCAAAAACGAGGTAAGAATTGGCGCTGGCTGTGAAACTGCCAAGTCCCCCTGGAAAGTAGGCGCTACCAGTGATGGCTGTCAGTACTTCTGCAGCGGCACGGCTGAAGGTGCTGTGTCCCGAGACATAGCCTGGAAAGGCAGGCGTATTGAAAGTCTTCCTTTGATAGGGCACCCAGTCTTTCGCCTTCATCCAGCGCACAGCGGATGTCTGCGTGGATGGGCTGGTCGGCTCACCTGGCCAGGAAAAAACCGCAATGTCTCCCACACTTCCGACACCGTAATGTCTGCCTCCAACGGCCGCAGTAGCTGACGTGATGACTTCAACAACTCCAGTCTCAAGCGGCAAGCCTTCTGCGCTGTAGGACGGTCCGGCTGGATTCGTGCATTGGCCTTTGCCTCCCATGTAGCGAATGAGGGTGATGGGCCGGACGCCCTCGTAATAGCGTTTCAGGGACCAAGCGGCACAAGCTGCGTCGTGTGTGGCAGCGCTGAGTGCGAAGTAAGTTTTCACATCCCATTCCAAGCCATCCACAACAGGACCAGTGCCGCCAATACGCTTGATGGTCAGCGGGTTGTCAGCCACCTGATTTGCGAGGGTATGCCAGTGACCGGGTGGAGTTTCCGAGTTGGGGCCGTCAGCCCAGAATTCTGCAAGCACACGGGCAAAGTCGCCGGTTGGAACCAAGTTGCTCGCATAGGGTGAACCGGTGACAGGGTTGCTGGTATAGCCGGTTCCCCCATCGGTGCCCAAAGGATTGTTGCCGATGCTGGCGGGAGAAATATTCAAAAGTGCCGCACTACTGATCCGACTGCTGCTCCTTAGTACTTTGAGTATCTCCTGTTTGCACATCGCATCTTTGGCTGATCCAAGCAGAGCGGGGCCACCGGTGTCTATCCAAGGCTTGGAGGCATCGGTGCGGGAGTGGGCGAAAGGCAGGGTATTAAGCCAAGTCACTCCTACGTACTTTTGGATCTTGTCTGCTTCCAGGCCATTCTGAGTCAGAGCCACATCGAAGGCGAGAGGCTGCCAGCGCAGCGGACTTGTACCTGCTGGAACGCCTCCACCCTGTACGACTCCTCCCTGTAGCACGACCATCGTAGGCTGCGGGTTGGAGTAGTTTGGGTCGCTGTAGCCGCCCGGTTGATTTGAGCCATCAAGATTGCCCCAGCCCAGGATGTTTGCAGCAATACGATTTCCTAATGCCGCCGGAGTCGAGCCCAAGGTGGTCGTGATGCTGGTGCTGTAGCCAAGCGATGCCATGCGGCTGTTAAGCGCCGCAGTGGTTGTTGGCGCATTGGCAGAGGTAGCATAGCGATTTCGTAAGATACGATACGCAGCATAGCTGATCGCTTGACGGCGCGCCGATGCAATGTCAGCCGCCGTCTGGCGCTCGTGATAGACGTAACCTATAGCTACAGTGTCATACACAGCCCAGGCATCATACATGCCCACCGCCAGATGAAACAAGTTGCGTGCATGAACCGGCGGATTGGGGGTGTCTATGCGGATGGCTGCTAGAATCTCTTCACTCCAAGTTCGGGCAATGGACTGTGCGGAAGCCCGCTCTGCTCCCATTAGCACAAACAGCGCACCAAAAATATACAACCCAAGTTTCGATAAATTGGCTGTCAGTATGGAAGCTTGAGTTCTGGTTTGCATAGAAAAAACAAGTCATTTCACGGATTGATCTTGTCGAGGGCGAAGCCGCCTGGGTAGCCGTAGGAATCGTCATTTCCAAACCCATAGACGTAGATTCCGAATGGATTCGCGCTGGAGATACTGTGGTCGCCTTGTGCGAGCGAACGTCGAGCATACGAATAGATTGAGTCCGGGATGGCGGTGAAGTCACCCGTTGCCATGATGGCTCCATCAAGCGCTACAGCCCCGTCTTGCACATCTGCCGTCAGAGCGACTATATTGACGTAGTGCGAAGTGATGTTGGAGTTGGTTGGTGTGCTAAAGATGTAAGCCTGCAAGAACTGTTCGGACGGCGGTATGATCATCATGAAGGGGTCGCTTGCCGTGCCGTCGGCCGTTCCTCCTTTGCAGTATTGAGCTACCAGCACAGGCTTGGTGGCGTTGATCCGGCAGACATCTGTGCGTGAAACGTCAACAAATCCACCCGCTAGCAAGGTGTGATTGGTGGTGTTGACAGTGCCTACGATTTCCAGATCAGTGGCATTCTCACTTGCCAGCACACGAATGATGTCTCCCGCCGTGCGAGTGGCAAGTGGGACGGTGATGAACTGGGTGCCCCAGGCGGTGACCGGCGGAATCTGTTCAATGATGTGGTCGCAGTAGGTGGTGCCAGTGGGGACGTTGGCACAGCTATGCCCTCCAAACAATGCAATGGGCTTCGTCGCCGTTACGGACGAACCGGTGAGGTCTATGCCGCTAGTGGTACCCAGAAGCTGGAAGGTTTGCAGGCGGTTGAGAGTGATCGTGAATGAGGTGTTCGCTGGCCGACCCGACACACTTGCTTTAGGAATGATCGTGACGCTCGTGGCATCCTGCGTGGCTACCACTGCGAATTGTGTTCCCGACAGGCTGCCGTAAGACATCACCAAATGCTGAGTGCCCAGTGACTTCACTGGAATCCCCGCATAGGCATCTGTGGTGAATTGCAACTGGCTCAATCCATAGATTTGCACCGGATCGTTGGTGATCACACGAATGCCTTTGTTTTCGATGGTGTTGTTGGAGGTCACCATCAGGCTGCTCGGAATATCGACCTTGGTGACCACGCCCGCTGTGACGTTAAAGCTGATCGGGGTCGCGATTCCAGGGCTCTCCACCGTGCCGAAGGTGTCGCGGGACGAGCTGATGTAAATCTGCTGGGTAGCTGAGCCTTGATAGTTCTTCTGGAACAACACAATGAACTCATTGCCTTGATTGGTCACGCCGCCGAGTCGGATGATGCCAGCATCCGAGATGCCATCGGGCACCGCCTCCACGCTGCGCAGCACAGAGAAATCCTTCGTTACCGTCACGAGCAATCGCGGATTGGTGATGGGGATGCTGGTGAGCACGAATTTGCCGTTGGCATCCGTCGTGGCCGAGCGGCTGCCAATGGTCACTGTGGCCCCCTGCACCGCAGCTTCCGGCGTCGCCGTGTTGCGGACGAAACCCTCCACCGTGGTATCGCGGTTGGTATTGACCTCCATTTGCAAGGAGCCGGACACCATGGAGTTCACCGCTGTGACGATGACTGTGCCATTGCCACGAGCAGTGGCGAGGCCATTGGGAGCAACCGTCAAGATTGCCGGGTTGCTGCTGCGATAGATCGTGAACTTGGAGCGAGGCGTGACATCCTCGGTTGGATTGTCGGTTAATTCCGGCGTGGAATCAGGGGAAATAGCCGTTGTGATGAGTTGAACCGTTTCACCTAGAGCGCGAAGCAGGGTCTTTGGCGCAGTAACTCGCACATACTCGGGCTCCACGAGCGGCGTGTCGGAAAAGGAAAGATCGGAATCATTGATGACAAAGGTCTCGCGGTTTCGGAGCTGGAAGGGCTGAGACCAGACGTAGCGACTGGCACCGTTGATGTTGGTTTTGTAGCCTGTCAGCCGCACGAAATCGTCGGAAACGAAATCAGGAGCCGAGCCGGAGCCCGAGGGTCCGAAACGATCTGGAGTGGTGATGTTGGGAACAACAAACGAGCCATCGGCAGCGACGCGCACCTGCTGGCCGCCCACGGCTACAGACCAGGAATCGTCCAAGCGGGCTTGCGCTTGGAGAGCGAAAGCAAAAAGAAATAGAGTGTTAATGAGGGCTTTCATAGACTTTGTAGGCTGAGCATCACGTTTTGGCCTCTTAGGCTTTCCCTCTTCAAGAGGCACTGCTTTAAGTTCCTTCATGTGATTTGTTCGAGTTCATCTGACGATAAGAAATCAGAGAGGTTATTTCTTCAGGAGTATGAGAATATTTTCTCTTAGCAATAAAGCCAACTCGCTCCAAATTCACCAATGGCATCATATTGCCGTCCTGAATCTCTGTGTTCACAAAGCGAAATTCCCGCAACGAACTGCATTCACTGAGGAAGTCGAGAGAGGGTATGCTTCCACATCCATCTATCACGATTTTTGACAATCGAGGACAGCTGCGCAGTTTCGAAAAATCAACGATCTTTTTACAACCTTCAATTTCAATCTGTTCTAATGTAACTCCTTCGAGATTAGCAAGACTGGCAAGTTTTGAGCAGTAGCCTAATTCAAGTTTGGATAGTGCGCCAAATTTCTCAATTCCAAACAAAGACTCACAGTTTGCCTTTACCAAGTGAAGAGTATTCAGACGCTCAAAGACCGGCAGATCAACCAAGTTAGCCTTTTTAGATTTGTAGTTGTGAACAGAAAAGGTCTCCATCACCAAACTACCATCTGGTAGATGATCCTCTTTGTTCCAGTATATGCGGAGATCCCTCAATTGGTGGAACAGGCGAAAATCAAGTGGTTGGCGCAACTCGCCTAAACACAGGAATTGCAGTGTTGAAAAATCGTTTAAGACAGAAAGGTCCATGCCCTCTGGATATGGTATGACTAATCCTTGAATTGGCTCCAAGCGTTCAAGTAAATGGATATTCTTCAGGGAAAAACCGCTGTATGGTGAAACTCCGATACCATCTATTTCAGAGGTTTTGAGCAGCTCATTGACCTCCTGAACATTGTGATCCGTTAGCCAAGCGATTCGCCACTTGCCCCACAATTCTCTTTTTGGAGTTTGGTGTAATGAGTTCATTCGCCGTCCTGTCTTAGATATTTCTCTCCAGGAGAATTGATCTTGTTGTAGTTGTTTGGGTTTTGGATGCCTCCATCTTCGCGTATACGCCGGGCCTCATCCTTGAATGCATCTCGGTCATTCGCAGCTGGCTTGAAGTCTTGACTCACGACAGGGTCGTCATACTTCGTGGCTTTTTCTTTACCGGATTGATTCATGCGGTCCTCTGTTCCTTTGCCGTGGTATTTATTGCCGCTGGCATGCGTATTGGTGTAGGATCCAACAGGCCCCTTGCTGGTTCCCGCAATGTCGTCGCCATATTTGGCCGCAGCACCAACAATCTCGTCTCCATATTTGCCAGCCATCTTGGCTCCCGTTGCCCCCCAGCCTGCAAACGGAATGGCTCCGGCTGCTGATAAGCCAGCATTTAAAGCATCTCCTCGTGCTGCATAGATCGCAGCGTTGAGCAAGTCAAACGGTTCGCCAGCTCCAGGAATCAAGCCCGCAATATCGAGACCACCTTGAAGCCAATCGAGGGCATCATCCCACCAATTCTTCTCCAATCCAAACGGATCAGTGAAGTTGATCGGGTTGTTCCCAACGTAAGCATACAAGCCCATCCCATCCTTGTAGCCCATTGGGTCACGCTGGAGGAAGCGACCTGTCTCTGGAGAATAATATCTCGCCTTATAATAGTAAAGGCCCGTCTCGACATCGAAGCGCTGTCCGGTGAACGAATACGGGTTGCCGATGGCAGATTGTGTCCTCGCGGCCACACCATCGGGGGCGAGGATGCGGGTTTTGCCAAAGTCGTCATAATCGTAGCGTTCGCTGACGGCACCCGTGGAATCCGTGAGAGCAACGACGGAGCCGATGGAATTGGAGTGGTAGAAGTGGGTCTGGCTGCCTGAGGTAAGAGCGAGGACACCATCCAAGGCACGGCCAAAGACGAACTGCCGCAGGGTGGTGCCGCTGGAGCGTTCCTCAATGACGCGCAGTCCGTCGTAAAGGAACTGTGTGACAGCAGCCGCAATGGTGGACGAGGCGCGGCGGTTCAGTGCATCATAGCGGTAGCGGGCTATTTCGGCACCACCCACCGTGGCAGTGACGCGTGTGAGGCGATTGAAGGCATCGTAGAAGAAGCGTTGGGTGCCGTCATTGGTGAGGTTGCCATTGTCGTCATTGGTCTGAGCGACTCCGCCGACGCTGGCGTATTCGTTCATGTTGTTCGGGACGAAGGCCGTGGGGCCACCTGCACCCGTGCGGGTGGTCCAGTTCCCCACACCGTCCAGGGTGTAGCCGCTGAAAACGGGAGTGGTGAGCGCAGTTACATCGGCATTGGTGGTGGTATTGTTGGCAATGCCTCCAAGGGCTGCCACTGGAGCGCTGTAGAGAGTGCGGCTCAGGCGGTAGCTAGAATCATATTGATAAACATCTGCCGTGCTGGTGCGCAGGTCCGACTCGAAGCGGCGGTTGCTCATGCGATCAAACGCATAGCCGTAACCTGCGATGAGGGTATTAGCAGCGTCGGTCTGACGTTCGGAAACTGGGCGGCGAAGGCCATCATAGCCAGTGTCATGCCCAGCCCCGTCGTGGTAACGGAGTTTGGTGCCATTGCCAAAGCGGCGCTCCAACACACGAGAGGTGCCGATGTAGTCGTAATCGGCGATGAGTGATCCGCCTGCCTGATTGGTGATGCGATCGATGCGGTTCAGCGCATCATAGGAAGTCTCGACGACGCGGTTGTTCGGATAGGTGGCAGCAACGCGATTGCCGACACCATCGAAGCGATTCCCAACTGTGACGCCATCCTGAATCTGTTGGAGCGTGCGGGAGAGGGAATCATAGCGCATTTCCACGGCGCTATCATCGGTGACGACCAGTGGGTCATTGTCATCGGTGGCAAGAGTCTGGCGGGAGAGTCCGTCGTATTCGAAGGTCTGAAGGGTGGTGCCTCCGATGCCTGCTCCACGGGTGATTTCCAAAGTGACCAGACGATTGATCCCGTCATAGGTATGGACAAAGACATTGCCATTCTGGTCCGTGCGGCTGGCGACATTGTCATCTTTGTCGTAAACCACGCTGGAAATAGTGGTGTCTGCGAAGGTCTCTGTGGTTCGGCGGTTGAGCGAATCGTAGCCGTAGCGGGTGACGTTGCCATTGTCGTCAGTGATGGTGGCGAGGCGGGAGTTGCCATCCCAAGTCTTTGTCGTGGTGATGAGGCCATCGGGATTGGAGGCATTGGAAGTGTCTATGGCACCCGCTCCGATACCGCCAACACGAAGCTCCTGGATGGTCTGAAGCTCGCGGTTAAGTCCGTCGAAAATCTGCCGCGTGATGTTGCCCAGCTTATCGGTGGTGCGAATGCGGTTGTTCCGGCTGTCGTAGATGAAACTAACTGTGTTGTTGAGCGAATCCGTCTGGAGGGTAAGCCGGTTTAGCGAGTCGTATTGATATTGGCTGACGAAGGTCTCGGCCGGGACGGTGTTTTCTGGACTCTTCTCAGTCTCTGTCACGCGCTCAACGTTACTGTTCGCATCGTATAAAGTGGCGACCTCGTTGCCAAGAGCATCCGTGCGTTTGACGGGGCGGTCTGCTCCATCAAATTCTATCAGCGTGGCGTTGTTGTTATCATCCACGGCCCGGACGACCCGGCCATTGCGATCAAAGAAGGAGCGGGAGGTCACCTTGCCATCGCTTGGCGTGAGCGGACCTTCCGGTCCAACAGGTGCAATGTTGGAGAAGAGCACCTGATCGACTTGGAAGGGGCGGGAAAGTTCATCGTATGCCGTCAGGCTGTGAGCGAGAAGGACGTTGCCCGTTTCGCCATTATTATCACGGCTGGGTCCGCCATTGGGACCGAAGCAGCGTTCACTCAGCACGTTGTCGGCTGCATCATAAATCCAGCGTTTGCGATTCCCAATCGCATCAAGGTGGCTGGTCTTTCGATTGTAGCCGTCGAAGGTCTGGAGAGTGACTTCAGGTAAGCCATCGCCTTCGGCATCCTGAGCATCTACAAACTTTACCAGATTACCTGAACCGTCATAGGTGCGGTAGGTCGTGCTGGCGTCAGGAGTGCCGAAGCCACGAGTGGCGCTGAAGGGCATGTTTCGCTCATCATAGACAGTGACGACGGAGTTTCCTTCCGGATAGATGGTCTTAGTCAGGTTTTCGTTCCTGTCGTATTCGTAGCGAGTGGTTAGCGTGGTCGTGGTGGACACTTCCTCACGACGTGTCGTCATGTGGTCGAGAATGTTGTATTCGTAGGTGTAGGTCACGAACCCATCGAGATTGGGACCGTTGGTGTCCACGTTCTGAATCTCTTCGCGGGTAATATTGTTGTTCCCATCATAGAAGAAGACGTGCTGGAAGCGGAAGGGGGCTGGCGAAGTCCGTTTGATGACTTGGTTCAGAGCATTGACTTCAACCAAAGTGTCGTTCCCACGGGGGTCCACGGTGCGTGTGATGTTTCCGACAGGATCGTAGTAGGCTTCATTGCGCAAGAGGGCTGGTGGAACAGTGGATGTGCGCCGTGCGCTGACGCGCGAGTCTTTGATGCTGGCGAAGAGGTAGCCTCCTGTTGTGGCGTTGAGTCCCAGAGTGGCAGTCGCTGTCCCATCGCCGTCAGGATCGGCCTCGGGATAATAGATAAACTCATCGACATTGCCTTCTGGATCGGTCTCAGAGATGATCTGGCCGAAGCTGTTGAAGGCATAGTCTGTGGTGATCGTCTGCGAGGAGCCGTTCAGAAGGCGGACTGAGGGATTGCGGCGCTGAATGACATTCCCCAAGGTTTGATTGGTCAGTCCATCGCCGTTGACATCCCCGAGGCCAAGATTTACGCCAGCAGCGGCGAGCAGCGAGGTGATCTGTGCCACGCTTCGTCCCGTCTCCGCTGCAAGTGTCGCGGTTGAGGCCCCTTCTTGATAATCATAGATCAAGGTGCGTGTGTAGCGGCTCGCGGAATTCGCCCCGCCGTTTTGTGGCACAAAGGTGGAATCATTGCCGCGAGCCTCTGTGACAGTGCGGACTTGGTTGAAAATGGGTTCGTAGCTGCGGTTCTCCCGGATCTGGGCCTGATCGCCCCCACGAACACCCGGCGTTTTGGTGATGGCGAGGAGGTTGCCGCGCTGAAGCCGGTCCGTATTTGACTCATCAAAGGTGTAAGTTTCACGATTGCCATCTGGATGAGTCGTGGAGGTCAGCTCACCATCAGCGTTATAGGTGTTGGTGGTGATAAATTCGTCGCGGTCATCAGGGTTGATGTTGCGATTGGTTTTGATGCGATCCTCAAGCAGCCGGCCAAACGCATTGTGGGTGGCCACCCGAGTATTTCCATTCCGATCAATCTTGGTGGTGCGCACCTTCGGATCATTTGGACCTGGATTGGTGATGGCTGGGTTGAGCGGCTCGTATTTGTTGAAATCGCAAATCTGTGCATTCGTGCCCCACTGCTGCCGCACAACCTTGTCAAATTCATAGGAAGCGGGGTTCTTTTGGTATTCGTTGATGAGGTAGGTCTGGCCCTTGGGATCGGTGATCGAAGTGAGGTTGTGATTCAGGAACTGAAGTTTGGGATCTGTCGTGCTGAATCCATTGTCGTAGGTGTAGCTGACAAGTTTCCCATTAGGGAAATCGTTGCCATTGGAAGTGCCCGTTATGACGGGTGAGCGGACGCTGGCGAGATCGCCAATATTATTGTAAGTGTAGATAACTTGCCGACCGCTAAAGTCGGTGACTGATGCGATGCGGCTCTTGTTATTATAGGCAATGGTGTAGCGGCGACCAAGTGGATCAATGACAGCAGTGAGGCGGCCCGAAGTGTATTCAAAGGCGAGGGTGTTTCCGTTGCGGTCAACCTGACTGCGCATCAGGCCCGTGGCGTCAAAATTAGTTTTCAGACCATGTCGATCTCTAAGGGTGTAGGTGCCATCGCTGTTCCTGCGCAGCTCATCATAGAATCCTTTCGGTGAGACGTACGACCCGTCGGCCTTGCGCAGATACGTGTCCAAGCGCGCGAAGCCATTGCAGAGACGAACATCTTGATTCTGATTGAATCTTGTTTGCAGACGTTTGTTGTATGCATGGTCCCAGTTGTAGCCAAGAGTGCCGTTATAGTTAAACTGGCTTCGATAGGTTCGTTGCCATTGAAAGGAGAGTCCTCGACCAGGCACCTGAAGGTCAGTTTCAGTGAGGACAAACTCTCCCGAGGCGAGGAGCACAGGGTCTCCTCCTGTTGATGTATCTGGTCCAGGTGTATCAGAAGAATCTCCATCATCATTGGTTCCAGGGATACCGTCGGGACCGGAGTCGCCAGGCCCGCCTTGCCCCTTGCAGGTTCCCGTCGCGGAATACGGAGGGCAGTTGCAACCCCAGCCTGAGGAGGTCAATCCCGTGCCTGGGTCAGACTTGATGATGGCCCCATCCGCCGAGACAGTGGCTGAGGCCACAATTTCGAAGCGCTCGATGTCATGATTGTAGCTTAGGAAGTTCGTCGCAGATCCGGGGGCGAGGCCGGTCATATTGGGGTATTCGATCTCGACGGGGGGGCTGAATTTTGCGCTGGCGGGTTGCAGCGTCCAGGTGAGCAGCGGGGCAACGCCATCCTGGATAGGCATGGGGATATTATCCGAATGGACTTGATTGAGGCTGACGGTGACTGGATTTGCCAAACTGGGCTTCGTGCCATTGGACAGGGTCATGGAGCCTGCCTTGATGCGCATCTTCAGCCCAGCAATGCCTTCAATGGTCAACTCCACATCCTGAGTGCCGTTGTAGGTGCGCTCATTGACAGGATTCAGTGTGGGAAGATAGACGGTGACGGGCAGCGCATTCTCGGCATTCGGCACGATATTGACTCGATAGACGAGGCTGGGGAAGCGACCCACTTGATCAAAGAACTGTCCACCCAGCGTGGTGGCCGTGCGACCATCCACCTGGACGAAGCCTGAGCCAGGCGTGACGCCTGTGATGGTGAAGGTGCCGTCGTCCGCAGAGTTGACCGATGGGAAGCGAACGCCATTGACGTTCAATGTGCAGGCGGCACCACCGATGGGCTGGCCGGTATTGTCCTGTACAACGGCCTTGAACACGGTGGGTGCTCCAGGTGTGCGCACGAGGGCGCGTGAGTTGAAAACGGCTGGCACGCCCTGGTTTCCCGCATGGGTGGCCTCGACGGTGACGGGGCCTCCGGTGGGACCAAACTTCAGGATGGCGTCCACATGGCCGCTGCTGTCCGTATTTCTGGTGAAGGTGGTGCCGCCGTTGACCTTCGCATCGCCACTGGTGACGGTGAAGGTCACAGGAACGTTTTCACAGCCATTGAGGTCATCACTGACCCAGGCGGTGAGTGGCAGGGCGGCAGTGGCTCCTGCCTCACCCACTTGGTTATTTCCCATGCCGACATTGATTTGAGTCGCTGGACGGCACAAGGCATTGGCACGAAAGAAAACCTGTCCTGGAATACCTGCGCTGACAGCGCACAGAAGGTTGTTGCTCTTGCCCGCGTCTGAACCGAGACGCCAGAAGACCTGGGCCAGACCCTGGGCGTTCGTCCTCGCCTGGGTGGTGACTGTTTCTTCCGTGAAGGTGGCTCCTTGAATGGCATTTACACGGCCATCACTGCGCTTGATCTCGAAGTTGACGATTTTGTCAGCAAACGGCTGGCCGTTGGTGTCCTTCACCCGCACGATGATGGGCTGGGGAAGCTCAGAGTTGCGGATGGCGCTCTGCTCATCGCCCGAGACGATTTCGATCTGAGACTGGGCAATGCGGTTGATCGTGATGCCCCTGGACACAGCGGTGCCAAGAATGTCTGAGGCAGTGACGAAAATAAAGTTTTCGCCAAGGACAAGCGGCACATTGCGCGCTTCATAGGTGCCATTCGGCCCAATGCCTGCCGTAACAGAGGCCGTCACACCATTGACATTGACCGCCATGCCGGTAAAACCGCTGAGGGTATCCCCCACACGGCCTGTAACGGTGACTGTATTGGTGGCGAGCGTTGCACCTTCAGAGGGGTAATCAATGTAGAGGAAAGGCGGCGTGGAATCCTGAGTGATCGTGACAGGAACGAGCTTGCTAGGGTCCTGGCTGGTCAGGCCATCACCACTGACAAGGAGGTAATTGATGCGGTCTGAAAGGAGTCCAACGACAATGGCAAAGCTACCGTCAGCACCGGCCACCCCTTCATAGACAAAGAAGCCATTGGTAATCAGCACTCTGGAATTCGGGGCGGAATTGCCTGAAAGCGTGACTGTCCTCTGCGTGGTGCGTACTGGCGGATTGATCAGGGTGGGAGGTGTCAGCTCTCCAGGAACCACGGACAGGTAATGTGCCTGAAACAACGCCAAGTCCGTCGCATCGACGATGCCGTTGTCATCCGCATCGGCTGCGGCGTTGAACTCAGCCGGGGAGGTGGTGGCTGTTCGGGTGTAAGTTTTGCGGAACTTAGAGGTGTCCAGGAAGTCCACGTCGCGGTCTCCATCGAAATCACCAAAGTAACGGAAGAATTTGTCTGACCAAAGAGTGGTGCCAGGATTGGCCACCAACTGACCACCAGCTCCCACGACATCAGCGGGCCGGATGAAGATACTAAAAACACCGTCTGGAAGAGATTTGCCGATCTCGGCTGGGAAGGTCCAGGTGCCAATGCGAGTCAAAGAATCATAAGCCAGCACTGCGCCCGTGATGGCGGTGTTGGTGGAGGCATTGACGATGTTTAAATCCTCTGCCTGGAGACTCGCCCCGACATCATCGCTAAAGGTTAAAGTCACCGATTTGATCATGGATCGCTGCGCATCGCCGCCATTGAGGACGACACTCGTGACCGAGGGCGGGGCCTGCTGTGACCAGATGCTGCCGGTCATGAAAAAGCAAATCAGAAGAACCCAGGAAGAAGCGCCAAAGCTGAGCAGTCGGTTCATAGAAGTGAAATTAGGGAGCTGGAGTGGCGACGACTCGGTAGAATCTAGCAGCGGCAGTGGACGGGGCTGTTTCCGTGCGTGGTGGGCCGGTGTCCGTCCAGCGGGCAGTGGCACCCGTTCCTGAAATGGTTGGCTGCGCATCCTGCCAATGCGTGAGATCACTGGAGTATTGAATGGTGTAGGTGACTCCATTGAGCGTGGAGAACTCCAGCGCTGGTGCTCCAGCCTGAACTTTCATGGCCGGTTTGATGGATTTCTCCAGCTCAATGGGTGGAGGTAGAGCGGAAAATGACGACACTGCTAGGGGTGGAGGTGTCTCTAATTCTTCGATGGAATAAACCGGATTGATAACGGCACGCTGATTCGCTGAGCGGAACAAGACCTGTAGGGTAACGGAGGTTCCAGCCGCCAGTTGCTTGGCATAATCAATGAAATAACGTCCATTTAAAGTGCCCGTGGCATTGGCGACAGAAACACCCAGAGCAAGATTGTCCACCCAGATGCGAATTTTTGTGAGGGTCCGTTCTGGCGAAGTGGTATTCGACAGCGTGACCGAATGAGAAAACAAGCCAGTCCTGGCATTCCTGCTCGGAGTGCCAGTTCCAGCTACGGCGGCAGCAACCTCAAACACGGTCAATGTAGCAGACCCAAAAGTGATGACGGAGTCAGAAACTTGAAGCCCACCTGTGACAAATATTTGCTCATTCGCCCCCAAAGTCTGTACTGGAAGAAGGCTCAGCGTGTAGGTGCCCACGGGAAGAGGCTGGATGAACACCTTCGCAAGAATGCCATCCTGCATTATTGGTGGTGCAGGTGCGAAAAAGTCGCTTGTGCCACGAATGCTACTTTCTCCGATCCCGTTCTTGCGCACCGCCCCTTTGCCTTCTGGTCCGTTGAAGTTGTAATCGTTCGTTGGCGACAAGCTGACCACACCAACCACTCCAGAGCTACTTTCCACTTGAGCCATCAGCCCATAAGTCAGCAGTCTTTCCGCAGGCACCGGATCAACGATAATATTGGCCTGGATTTGGCTCGCTTTGCTAATCGAGTAAGCCGCCTTTTCAAAGCGAATACCGAATGCAGATGCCGCCTGAGCATTGGCGTTAGATGCCGCCCAAAGCAAAGCCAATCCACTGACCACACAACAAGGCATACAAAGGTCAACTCGTCCCCACAATACCTCAAAGGATTGCGCTATCGAATGGGCTTGTGACTGACGATTCGGCCTCTTCATAATGCATCTGTTGCGGTGATCGCTTTGGAATGCAACTGATGTTCAGTGACAAATTGTGACTATTTAAGTTAAGAAGGCATAAGAAAAATGCGGTATTGATAAAATTGACGGTCCTGAGCCAGTTGCAAACCCCCCTCTGAAGGCCGAAAAACGAGGTGAGAAGTCACACGCATTTGCATGCCGTGAAGAATTGTCTTGTAGGGAAGCCGGAGAGCCGGGATGATGTTGCTAGCATTTATGAGACCCCCTTTCTCCACCCTGCTACGCGTGCTGTCATGCCTTGCACTGGTGGCGCTTGTTGTACTGTCTGCCTTTTGGGTGGTCGCACGTCGTTCTATGAACGGGTGGGTGGATGCACCGTCGGTCGCCCTGTCTCCGCGCAAGGTGCTGCACCTGGCCGGTGCGGCGATGCGTCCCGCGCGGGCGACTGTCGCAGAGCAGGCGAAGGCGCTGACGGAACTGATGGCGGGCCGTCCTTTTGTGCTGGTGGATGATGGCCAGCCGCAGCGTTTCGAGCTTTCGCTCCAGGAGATTTACCTGCCGCTGGCGAAGACAGGGGAGCGGATGGTGCGCATTGAGCCGCAGGCGAATGCGCGCGGCCTGATGGCGCGAGCGGAGGCGGCGGGACCGGGGACGGGCTGGGTGATCTATCCCGAGGGGGCGGCGGGCACAAAGTCGCTGCGGCGTGTGCTGGGCACGCGCGTGCTGGTGAAGGTGGTTGAGCGTGCGGGTGCCCTGAAAGCGGTGGCAGCGGCGGGGTTGCGCGTGGTGCAGGAGCCGGAGTATGCGCCGGGGTTCATCATCGCGGAGGCGCTGCAGGGCGGGCCGGCGGCGGTGCTGACGGCGCTGGGCGCGCTGGCAGGGCAGTCGGCGGTAGAGTCGGTGGGGCCGCTGCTGCTGCGCCAGCATGAGCGGAAGCTGGCACCGAATGACACCCTATTCCCCCAGCAATGGCATTTGAAAAACACGGGCCAGGGTGGTGGCGGGGCCAAGGCGGGGACGGATGTGAATGTCAGTTCGGTGTGGGACACCTACCAGGGGCAGGGCGTGCGCATCGCCATCGTGGATGACGGACTGGACCTGCTGCACCCCGACCTGGCCGCGAATGCGGACACGGGGAACCATTACGACTGGAATGACTTGGACACGAATCCGGCTCCGGTAGCGTCGAATAACGACTTCCACGGCACCTCGGTGGGCGGGGTGGCGGCGGCACGCGGGGGGAATTCGCAGGGTGTCTCTGGCGTAGCACCACTCGCGACTCTGGTGGGTTTCCGACTGATCGCAGACGTGACCTCGGACGCAGAGGATGCGGAGGCGATGACGCGCGGCAATGACCTCATCCCGATCAAGAACAACAGTTGGGGTTTCCCAGATGGGGGGGCTTACTATCTCCCTGCGGTCGGGCCGCTGACAGAGGCTGCGCGTGAGAACGCCACCAGCAGCGGACGTGGCGGGCGGGGCACGATCTTTGTCTGGGCGGCGGGGAATGGCCGCAAGGTTGACGACCAGGGAAATAAGGATGGGCTGGCCAACTCCATGCATGCGCTGACGGTGGGGGCGCTGGCGAACACGGGCATCATTTCTGATTACAGCGAGACGGGATCCCACATCGTCACGGTTGCACCCAGCTCCGGCGGCTCACGCGATGTGGTGACGACCGACCTGATCGGTATCAATGGCTACAATGACGGGTCCGATTCTTCCGAGTTGGCGGACACGAACTACACCAACGATTTCGGCGGCACCTCATCTGCCACGCCTGCGGTGGCAGGGGTGGTGGCACTGATGCTACAGGCGAACCCGAACCTGAATTGGCGGGATGTGAAGGAGATTTTGCTGCGCTCATCCACACAGCTTTTCCCCACCGACACGGGCTGGATTTCCCGAAGTGGGGGCAATGCTGGCCTGGCTGCTATCAAGCATCACCAAAGCTACGGCGGTGGTCTGGTGAATGCCCAGGCGGCGGTAACGATGGCCACGTCCTGGACCAGCCTTGGCACGATGGTCGAGGCGACTCGTAATTTCAATGGCCCCGTCTTCGGTACTACGATCACTGACAACAACCCCACCGGCATCCACATCCCTTTTGACTTCAGGACTGGTGCTGCGATGCGCGTGGAGCATGTGACCGTGCGTGTGGACATTTACCATACCTACCGGGGGGATTTGGAAATCACCCTGCGCTCTCCCGGCGGCACGATCAGCACACTGTCGGCTTTGGAAATCGCCGATGATGGCAGCGACTACCAAGACTGGACCTTCAGCAGCGTGCGCCACTGGGGGGAGTCCTCCTATGGCACCTGGACGCTCATTGTAAAGGATCTCGACGCAGGTGTCACCGGCACGTTCTACAACGCCACCGTCACGCTCTATGGCACGGACGCGCCACCAGCCCAACTCCTGGCCCAGCCAACTCAGCCGCAGTTACTAGAGGAAGGGCAGCCGCTCTCCCTCACCCTGCAAAGCAGCGGCTATGCGCCAGTCACCCACACCTGGGTAAGGGACAGTACAAATGTCGTCTTTAGCGGCGGCACCACCTACACCATACCCTCGGTGACAGTGAGCAATGGCGGCAGCTACAAGCCCACGGTCAGCAACCTCACCGGCACTGTCACCGGCACTGCCCTGGCCGTGGGCGTCGTGCGCACGGCGATGACGCCCGTGACGGTGAACGAGGGCGGCACCCTCATCCTCCACGCCGCCACCGCCGGTCCGGGACTGGTGCATGAATGGCTGAAGGACGGTGCCCCTATCACCAATGGCGGGCGCATCACTGGTGCGACGACGAACACGCTGAACGTGAACATCGCCACGCCCGCCGATGCCGGAGGCTATGTCTGTCGTGTAAGCCTGCCTGGTGCCGCGCCGGTCATAGACACCCTCCCAGCCGTCGTCACGATCCGGCAGAAGCCCGTCGTCACCCCGCCGACAATGACCAATGGCGTGATCAGCGGCATCGTAAGCTACACCTTCACTGCCGACAACGGGGCCTCCAAGTTCACCGCCACCGGGCTGCCCCCCGGCGTCACTTTCAATTCCACCACGGGCGTGCTGTCTGGCCGCCCCACAAAGGTGGGCACCTACGCCATCATCATCACTGCCACCAATAGCGCAGGCACCGGCGCGCCCGTGACCGTTTTGTGGACTGTTGAAGACTTCCCACTGGCCGCACGTGGCGTCTGGAACGGCCTCGTGGAGCGTGAGACGGTGCTCAATGGCGGCTTTGGCGGACGCCTCACCCTCACCGTAGCCACCGCAGGCACTTACACGGGAAAAATCACCCTGGGGACAAAAAGCTACTCATGGACCAGTCGCGTGGATGCCCTGCCGGGAAATGCCGCCTGCACCACGCCCTTCACCATCGTGCGGCCAAAGCCACTGACAGCGCTCAGCGGCAGCTTCACGCTCAATCTCGCCACCGGCACGCTCACTGGCACGCTGACAGATGGCAGCGCCGCCGTGGCCGCCCTCAGCGCCACCCGCTGCCCCTGGAGCAGCACATTCAAGGCCACCGCCTACGCCGCCAGCTACAATGCCGCCCTGCAGCTCCCCGCCGTACTCGTCGGCGATCCCGTCTATCCGCAGGGGGACGGTCACGCCACGCTCGTCATCACCACCGCTGGTGCCGTGACCTGGACCGGCAAGCTGGCTGATGGCACCGCCCTCACCGGCAGCAGCACGCTGGGGCCATTGGGCCAGGTTTCCCAGCACCTCATGCTCTACACGAACACCGGCAGCAGCCAGGGCTGGAGCACCCTCACCAGCGCCTCCGGCCTGCTGGATGGCACCCTCGACTGGTTGAAGAACCCCCAGATCGCCAGCAGCACCACACGCAGCTACAAGGCTGGCATCCCCCTGCACGTCCTCACCCTGCGCGGCGCGAAGTTTATTAAGCCCGCCACCGGCCAGATCGTCCTCGGCCTGGCCGCACCACCCCCGGACAATGCGGAGCTGCTTTTCACCGGCGCACCTTTGGCCGCGGACATCGCGCAGCTTTTCCAGATCAGCACCACCAACGTCGTCAAGATTCCCACCACCGCCGTGCTGAATCCGCAGGCCGTCAAGCTCACCCTCAACGCCACCACCGGGGCCATCAGCGGCAGCTTCACACTAAAGGACAATGATCCCCTCGACCTCACGCCGCCCATCACCCTCATCACCCGCACGGCAAACTACAGCGGCGTACTCGTCACCCGGCCCGACCTCACCCAGGGCACCGGCCATTTCAACCTCGCCGAGCTCCCGGATGCCCCCGGCGAAAAGGCCACCACCACACCCATCGTGTCAGGGAAAGCCAAGCTGGGAGCGCCATAGTGCATCAGCATTGACAGGATTCTTGTGAGGCGTTGGGATATGATTTCGTTCCCCCTCCACCACCATGAACCGCCGCTCCTTTTTCCAAACCGCCGCCGCAGCCACCGCAGGCGCGGCCTTCCTTCCCGCCCCATCCCGCGCCGCCGCCATCAGCATCGCCAGGGAGGCTGCAGACCCCGCCTACAAGATCAGGAACAATGGCATCAAACACACCCTCATGGGCTGGTGCTGGAAGCCCATGGACACGCTGGTACTCGCGCAGCACGCAAAGGACATCGGGCTGGTCGGCATTGAAGGCATTGACCAGAAATACTACCCGGAGGTGAGGAAGCTCGGCCTCAGTATCTCGCTGGTCAGCGGGCATGGGTTCAGCAACGGCCCGTGCAATGCTAAGTTCCGCGACGAGGTCATCGCCAAGCTCACCGAGGGTATTGACGTCGCCGCCGAGGTCGGCGCGAAAAAGGTCATCACCTTCACCGGCATGAAGTTCGAGGGCATGGACCGTGAGAAAGCCATCAAAGACTGCCTCGACACCTGGAAGGCCGTGCTGCCCCACGCCGAGAAAAAAGGCATCACCCTCGTGCTGGAGCACCTCAACAGCCGCGACAGCAGCCACCCCATGAAAGGCCACCCCGGCTACTTCGGCGACGACGTGGACTTCTGCGTGGACCTCATCAAACAGATCGGCTCGCCTAACTTCAAGTTGCTATTTGACATCTACCACGTCAGCATCATGAACGGTGATGTCATCCGCCGCCTGCGCCTGCACAAGGACTTCATCGGCCACATCCACACCGCCGGAAACCCCGGTCGCTGCGAGCTCGACGAACACCAGGAGATCAACTACCCCGCCGTCATGCAGGCGCTGCTGGAAATAGACTACCACGACTATGTAGCGCACGAGTTCATCCCCACCTGGGCAGACCCCATCCTGGCCCTGCGCCACGCAGCGATGGTGTGTGATGTGTGAAGCCGCGCATCCCTTGCCATGAGAACCTGTCTAAACCCATCTCAGACTCCCCGCGCCTTTTTTCCAGCCTTATGAAAACAGCCTTTGCTCTCCGCGTCTTAATTCCCGCGCTGCTCTGCCAAGCAGCGCCCACCCACGCCCAAACCGTGGACTACACAAAGCAGATCGTCCCGCTTTTCGACACCTACTGCATCGACTGCCACAGCTCTGATGATGCGGATGGCGAATTCGTCTTGGACACCTTCGCTGCGCTGATGAAGGGCGGAAAGGAAGGTGCAGCCATCGTCGCGGGCAAAAGCAGCGAGAGCATGCTCGTGAAATTCCTCGAAGGCCGTTCTGGCCGCGGCGGAAAGAACGAGTTCATGCCACCGGGCAAGCGCGAGAAGCTGAAGCCGGAAGATATCGCGCTAATCAAGGCGTGGATCGATGCGGGCACTAAAGGGCCGATCATCGCGGAAGGCAAACCGATGCGAAAGGAGGTCATCACGCCGAAGATCATGCCGACGGTGCCGCCAAAGCGGTCAATCCAGGCGGTGGCGTTCTCGCCGAAGGTGCAGCTCATCTCGGTGGGACGGTATGGTGAGGTTGAACTGCTCAATCCGGTCACGCGGGCGGTGATTCGCAAGCTCACCGGCATCAAGGGCAAGGCGAACGCGGTCGCGTTTTCGCCGGATGGCGATGCCGTGTACGCCGCCGGTGGCGAGGCAGGCATTGTCGGCGAAGTGAAGCGCTGGAAGACGAGCGATGGCACCTTGCAGCAGTCGTTTGAAGGTCATCTCGATGCGGCGTATGCGCTCGCCGTTTCACCCGATGGCAAACTGATCGCCACGGGAGCCTACGATCAAAAAATCCGCCTCTGGGACACTGCAACGGGCAAAGAACTCGCACTGCTCAAAGGACACAACGGCGCGGTGAACGGCCTCTCGTTCCGTCCCGATGGCAAAGTGCTCGCCAGCGCCAGCGCGGACCGCACGGTGAAGCTCTGGAGCATTCCGACCGGCCAGCGACTCGAAACGCTCTCGCAGCCGACGAAGGAGCAGACAAGCGTCGTTTTCAGCGCCGATGGCAAACAGCTCTTTGCCGCCGGTAACGACAATCGCATCCGCCTTTGGAACATCAGCGCCGATGCGAAGGAAGGCACGAACAAGATCGTCACCAGCCGTTTCGCGCATGAAGGCGGCATCTTGCGGCTCGCACTGTCTCTCGACGGCAAACTGCTCGCTTCCACCTCAACGGACAAGTCGCTCAAGATCTGGAACACCACCGATCTCACCGAAAAACTCCCGCTCGAAAAACAGCCGGACTGGTCCTCCGCCCTCGCCTTCACCGACAAAGCGCAACTCGTCGCCGGACGCATCGACGGCAGCCTCAGTGTCTATGAATCCACCACCGGCAAGACCGTGATGGCTCCCGCGCCTGCCAAACCCGCTGTCGCGAAAAAAGCCGCCGCCAAAGCCGCGATGGCAGCTAAACCAACGATCACAGCCGTCACGCCACGCGGTTTGCACAACGGCATGGAGCAGCAGTTGGTCATCACCGGCAAAGAACTCGCCAACGCCACGGTACTGTTCACCGATGCACGTCTCAAACCTGCCGTCGATGCCGCCGCCAGTTCGCCGACGAAGCTCGTGTTCAAAGTCAAAGTGCCCGCTGACCTGCCGCGTGGTGGTTATGAAGTCTCCGCGCGCACCGCTCAGGGCGAGACGGCGAAAGTGAAACTCTTTGCCGATGACATCGCGCCCTCAACTTCCACCGCCGCTGATTTCAAAGCCGCGCCGGTCGTTGTCGCCAAACTGCCCGCCAGTCTGTGGGGCACGCTCACGGAAATCGGCCAGCACGACGCGTATCGTTTCACCGCGAAGGCGGGCGAGGAACTCGTGCTCGATCTCGCCGTCGCGCAGGTCGGCAGCACGGCGAAATCGCCCACGCTGGAGATCATGGACACGAACCGCACCGTCCTCGCCGTGAATCGCGGCCTCGACAGCGGCAGCGATCCGTTCCTCGCGTGGAAAGCGCCCGCCGATGGCGATTACATCGTGCTCGTGAGCAACACGACGATGGATGGCAGCGCCAACCACGTCTATCGCCTCACCATCGGTGCACTGCCGTATGTCACCGCCTGGTCACCGCTCGCCGCGCAGATCGGCCAGGACACGAAAGTCACGCTCATCGGCCATCACCTCGGCGACAAAGCCACGGTAATGATGAAACCGGACAAGGAAGGCATGATGAATGTGCCGCTCGATGCCAAGACTCTGCGCTTCCGCTCGATGCCGGTGCTGCGTGTGAGCGCACTGACGCAGATCGAAGAAAAAGAAGGCAATGATGACGTGAAGACGGCGCAGGTCATGACTTTGCCGGTGACGGTGAATGCTAAGCTCGCAAGGAGTGAGGCCATCCTGGCCTCAACTGTCGGCAAGATGCCGTCACACCTTGGAGACACCGACCACTTCGCGTTTGATGCGAAGAAAGGCCAGACGTGGATCATCGAGACGTTCGCTGCCCAAGCAGGTTCTCCTGCCGACACGAAGCTCGACATCCTCCACGCCGATGGCAAACCCGTGGCCCGTGTGCTGCTCCAGGCCGTGCGTGACAGCTACAACAACTTCCGCAGCGTGGACGCGAACAACCCTGACATCCGCCTGCAAAATTGGGAGGAGATGGAGCTGAACGAGTTCGTCTATTTCAATGGCGATGTGATGAAGACCTACCGGATGCCGCGCGGCCCGGACAGCGGCTTCATGTTTTACAACCGCAGCAGCAAGCGCCTGGCCTACTTTGACACCAGCGCCACCGCCCATGCGCTGGATGAGGCGTGCTACACCGTCATCCCGCACCCATTGGGGACTGACCTCGTGCCCAATGGTCTGCCCGTGCTGACGCTGAACTTTGTAAACGATGATGAATCTGGTCGCCAGATAGGCAGTGACTCACGCCTCACCTTCACTGCGCCTGAGGATGGCCGCTATATCGTGCGTGTCTCTGACACACGCGACTGGGACGGCGAACGCTTTGTCTATGCGCTCACGTTGCGCCAGCCGATGCCGGATTACTTCGTGAAAACGGATGGCATGAACCCCACGGTCGGCCTCGGCTCCTGCATCGGCTTCACCCTGCGCGCGGATCGGCGTGATGGATTCGAGGGGCCGATTGACATCGCCATCAGCGGTGTGCCCGCAGGTTTCTATGCCTCCCCCAGCTTGAGGATCGAAGCCGGGCATGACTCCGCGAACGGCTCCCTCCACGCCGCTGCGGATGCGAAGTCGGATGCCGACTGGAGCAAGCTGAGCATCAATGCCACAGCAGACATCGCCGGAAAAAAGGTTGTGCGCAGCGCGGGAGGCTTTGGCAAAGTCAGCGTCGGTTCTGCGCCAAAGTTTGTCATCGTGCTGGAGCCGGATGTCGGCGGGAAGGCGGTGATGCGCCCCATCGCCGAACAAAAGACGCCGCTCGAAATCACCCTCGCCCCCGGTCAGATGGCACGTGCCTGGTTGCGCGTGGAACGGAAGGACACCAAGGACTTCGTCAACCTGGATGTCCACAACCTGCCCCACGGCGTCATCATTGACGACATCGGTCTCAACGGCGTGCAGATCCGCCCCGGCGAGAACGACCGCCCCATCGTCTTCCGCGCCTCGAAATGGGTGCAGGACCAGAACCGGCTGATCCACGGCTCAGTCAGCAATGCGCGTGCGGATCAGAGCAGCGAGGGCATTCAGACCAGCTTCCCCATCTTACTGAAGGTGCGGAAAGCCGTGGCCGTGAGCGCGAAGTAGGGGCGCTTTTCGCCACGCGGTCCGTCGGCTGTCCTTTGCGAAGGGGTTCACACAGCCCTTGCACTCCAGTTCAACCGTGTAATATGACGTCCCACCGCACTACCCCTTGGTGTAATGGTAACATAACAGATTCTGACTCTGTTGTTCAAGGTTCGAGTCCTTGAGGGGTAGCCACTCTGCACCGTCAGTAAGTCGCCCGACCGCCGGACAGGTCAAAGACAGCCCCGGTGGAAAAGGAGCACTCCTCCGAGCACAGCCAAGCCACCAGCGCGGCGGCCTCGTGCTTCTGGCCAAAACGGTTCATGGGGATTTTCGCAAGCATGTAGTCAATGTGCGCCTGGGTCATCTGCTTGAAGATGTCCGTCTCGATCACCGCCGGGGTGATGCAGTTCACCAGCACATTGGAGGTGGCCAGCTCCTTGCCGAGCGACTTCGTCAGCGCGATCACGCCGGCCTTGGAGGCGCTGTAATGCGCGGCGTTCGGATTGCCCTCCTTCCCTGCGATGGAGGCTATGTTGACGATGCGCCCGTAGCCGTTTGCGAGCAGATGCGGCACGACGGCGCGGCAGCAGAGAAAGGGGCCAGTGAGATTGATGTCCACCACGCGTCGCCAGTCATCGGGGTTCATCTCCCAGGTCTTCACGTTGTTGCCCGCGATGCCCGCGTTGTTCACCAGCAGATCCAGTTTGCCAAAGGCCGCCAGCGTGGTCTGCACGGCAGCCGCCACGGATGCGCAGTCCGTCACATCCACCTGCACCGTAGCGACCTCGCCCAGGGGCGAGAGGGCCGCCTTGGCAGACGCCAGCGCCTCCACATCCACATCCCACAGGCAAACGGCGGCACCGGATTGCAGCAGGCGCTCACAGATGGCATAGCCGATGCCGCGCGCGCCGCCAGTGACAATGGCCTTGCGGCCTGAGAGAGGGGTGGATGTCATGCGTGAGAATCCAAGCTGCGATCACGCAAAAGCGCAACTGCCTCAGCCAACCGGCTTCTGCGCCAGCACCACATACTGCCCGCCCAGCGGCCATGGAGACAGGACGCCCTCCAGCCGACGGAGGGGGGAAAGGAAGCCTGGAAACACGAAATGATAGCTCGTTGTCACGACACGGAAGCCTACCGAGCGCAGCAGATCGCCAGTCTCACCGGGCCAAAGCATGATGGCATCGTGATCAAACGGGACACGGCTCATGACAAACCACACCGCAGGGTTCCAGGGATTGTTTTCCCAGAGCGCGAACCAGCCGCCGGGCTTCAATGCCTCGAAGACTGAGCGCGCGGCAGCGGTGCGTTCAGGCGGCGGGATGTGATGAAAGACACCGTTGCAGTAGGCGAGATCGCAGGCCGGAACCTCAGCTAGGTGCGCAGGCAGCACGAACTCGCAGCTCAGGTCGGCGTAATCTTTCCGCGCAACCTCCAGGCTCTCGCCGGATGGATCGGAGCCGATGACACGCGCCTGGGGGAAGGACTCAAGCAGGGGCCGCGTACCCGTGCCGGTGCCGCAACCAAAGTCGAGGATGCGCCGCGTCTCCAGCCCATGACCGGCGACGCTGCGGGCAGTCCATTGGCAGCGGTGGCGGGCATAGTACCAGCGGTCCTCGCCAGTGAATTTAAGTCCTTCATTCAGAGCGGCCTCATAGTTCGTGGCGAACGAGTCAAAGGAAGGATCGGGGGAAGTCGTGCCGGACATTGCCTTCCTCATGCTCATAAAGTCGTGCTGGTGCAACTACCAATCCGTCATGAAACCATCTCGTCACTTGCGCGGAGGTTCCAGCGGGCTAAGGAACATTCAGAATATTCTGAACGATGCCTGCCTCTACCGCCACCTCCAGCAGCCCTGCCGCCAAGGCTGGAGATGCGTTGTTGTGGGCGCGGGAGATTCAGCGCTTCATTGAGGCGGGGGGGAACACCACGCACGCCTTTGGCCTGGGACGCATGATCGGGCGCATGTTTGCCACACTCTACCTCAGCCCGCGCCCGATGGGGCTAGACGAGATCGCCGCGCGGCTACAGATCAGCAAAGCTAGCGCCAGCACTGTGGTGCGCCAGCTAGCCTCCTGGCACGCGGTGCGGCAGGTGTGGACGCCGGGAGACCGGCGCGACTTTTACGAGGCAGAAACGAACATCAGCGTCATCCTGCGGGAGGGGCTACTGCCTGGGATGCGGAAGAAATTTCAGTCCGCCGGGGTGCAGATAGACCGCACGTTGCAGGCGAAACAGACCGACACCGCCGACACCCCCGGCAGCCCTGCTCTGACAAAGGAGGAGCAGCAGGAGGTCCGCCGCCGCCTGCGCACCGCGCAAAGTTTCCACAAACGGCTGGACCGCATCCTATCCAGCCGCCTGCTCGACCACTTCCTGTGAAGCGGTCCGCCTCTCAGCCATGAGCGGCATCACAACATCTCCAACCCCGCCTGGTGACGGCCCGCAAAGCACGCCACCAAGGGCGGCAGCTTGCCCACCACCTATCATGAATACCAACCTCACCTGGACCCATGCGAAAGTCTCCCGTGCCGACCGCTGGCGCCTGCTCGGCCAGTCTGGCGTGGTTGTCTGGCTCACCGGTCTCTCCGGCTCCGGCAAATCCACGCTGGCCGTGGCCCTAGACACCTGGCTGCACCAGCACGGACGCCACTGCCACATCCTGGATGGCGATAACCTGCGCCAGGGTCTGTGCAAAGGGCTGGCCTTTTCCGAAGCCGACCGTGTCGAAAACATCCGCCGCACTGGTGAGGCCGCCAAGCTGTTGGCCGAGGCGGGCATCATCGCCATCTGCTCCCTCATCTCCCCCTTCGTGGAGCAGCGCTTGGCTGCGCGGAGGAGCTGCGAGGCTGCGGGCGTGACCTTTCTTGAAGTCTTCGTCAATGCGCCGCTGGAGGTCTGCGAGCAGCGTGATCCGCGTGGGCTTTACCGCAAGGCGCGCGCCGGGGAGATCCCGCAATTCACCGGCATCGCCTCCCCCTATGAGCTGCCCGTGGAGCCTGACATCGAGCTGCGGACGGACCTAATCCCGCTGGAGGAGTGCCTGACCCAGCTTACCGCCCGCGTTCTGACCGCAGCCCAACCTGTGACCGCATGAGTACCGCCGCCGACCAAGAGTTTTACCTGCGCAAGGGCGCGACCAGCCAGGACTACTGGAAGGAGCTGTGGCGCTACCGCGAGTTGCTGTACTTCCTGGCTTGGCGTGACATCCTGGTGCGCTACAAGCAGACAGTGGCCGGGGTCGGCTGGGCAGTGCTGCGGCCCGCGATCACCGTGCTGGTCTTCACCGTGCTGTTTGGAAAGCTGGGCAAGCTGCCCTCCGGCGGCGTGCCTTACCCAGTGCTGGTGCTGGCGGCCATGCCAGCGTGGCAGATGTTCAGCACGGCGCTGGCGACTGCCACGCAGAGCCTGGTGGCAAATACCTCGCTGATCTCCAAGGTTTACTTTCCCCGCCTCATTATCCCCTGCGGCGCGGTGGGTGCCACGGTGGCAGACTTTGCCATCACGCTGCTGCTGTGCATGGCGGGCATGGTGTTTTACGGCATCACGCCATCATGGAGCTGGCTGACAGTGCTGCCGCTGTCCGTGCTGGTCTTCATCGCCTCGCTCGGCCCCACGATTCTGCTTTCGGCGCTGTCGGTGCAGTATCGTGACTTCAAGCACCTGGTGCCTTTCATGGTGCAGATCGGCGCGTATGTCACGCCGGTGGGTTTCGCCTCCACTATCGTGCCTGAGAAATGGCGGCTACTGTATGCTTGCAACCCGATGGTGGGCGTGATGGATGGCTTCCGCTGGGCCTTTTACGGGATGCCGCTGAACCCAGCCACCCTGGCCATCTCAGCGGGCGTTTCAGTGTTATTGCTAGTCGTGGGCGTCATTTGTTTCCGGCGCATGGAGCGCGGGTTCGCCGACGTGATTTAATTCATCATCACATGTCAAAAGTCGTTATCCAGGCAGAAGGGCTGTGCAAAAGCTACATGCTCAGCCATGCCTCCGCGTGGGGGAAGCGCAGCGCTAGCGGGGCTACACTCAGCGAGCAACTCCAGAACATGGTCCTGTCCCTGCTGAAGCGGAAGCCGGGAGAGGAATCGGAAAAGGCCAGCAAGGAGGAGTTCTTTGCCCTGCGGGATGTCTCATTCGAGATTCACGATGGCGAGGCCGTGGGCATCATCGGGCGCAATGGAGCTGGCAAGTCCACGCTTTTGAAAATCCTCTCCCGCATCACCGAGCCGAGCGATGGCTGGGCGCGGATTCGTGGTCGTGTGGCATCGCTGCTGGAGGTCGGCAGCGGCTTCCATCCTGAGCTGACCGGGCGTGAGAACATCTTCCTGAACGGCTCCATCCTCGGCATGACACGCGCGGAGATCCGCACAAAGCTGGACGAGATCGTGGACTTCTCCGGTGTGGAAAAATTCCTCGATACGCCAGTGAAGCGCTACAGCAGCGGCATGTATGTGCGCCTAGCCTTCGCCGTGGCAGCGCACCTGGAGCCGGAAATCCTTGTCGTAGATGAGGTGCTGGCCGTGGGGGACGCGGAGTTTCAGCGCAAGTGCCTGGGCAAGATGGAAGGCGTGGCGCGCGGCGGGCGCACAGTCATATTTGTCAGCCACAGCATGGCTGCCATCCGCAACCTGACCCACCGCTGCCTGCTGCTGGACAAAGGCAGGCTGGCCTTCGCCGGAGAGACGGACAAGGCTATTGAACTCTACCTCGGTGCCACCTCTGAGGCAGCAGACCGCGAGCTTACTGACTACCGCCCCGCCTGGGCGCAGCCGTTGATCCAGAGTGCCCGCCTCATCACCGCCGCTGGCGAGCCGTGCAGCAGCATCCCCCTCGGCGGCGGCTTCAGCGTGGAGATGACTTTCCGCTCAGAAAAGCCACTGGTGCGCCCGAACATGGGCCTGGTCATGCAGCACCCTTTCACCGGCATCGTGGCGAATGTGAACATGTGGCTTACCGGCTACCAGCCCGCAGGGGACGGCCCCTGGCACAGCGCCACCATGCGCTGCCATGTGCCAGAGATGGCGCTGCTCCAGGGCGGCTACACCGTGGATGTCTGGCTGGCAGATGCGGGCAAAGACCTTGACGCCATCCAGGGCTACCTGCGCCTGCATATTGACGAGGCCGACATTTTCGGCTCCGGCCGCCCACCCGTGGCGAATTACGGCGTCACCTTCCTGAAACCGCACTGGGAATTTCTGCCCGATCATGTCTGAACCTGAGACCGTCAGCCTCCGCCGCCGCCGCGCGCGCTTCTTCATGTATCGGCAGATCATGCCCTTGATGGACGCGGCACGCTTTGCCTTCGGCACCTTCGATGATAAGGCAGAAGCCGATGTGCCCGTGCGGCTGCTAAAGCGCACGGTGCGCCTCCGCCCCGGCACCTCCGACCTCATGGTGCTGCGAAAAATCTTCGTGGATGACGAATACCGTCTGCCCTTCGACATCAAGCCAAAGGTCATCGTTGATGCCGGGGCAAACATCGGCTGTGCCACGCTCGGCTTCCGGCTGTGCTATCCTGATGCGGTGATCCACGCCATCGAGCCAGAGGAGGCCAACTTCCGCCTCCTTCAGCAAAACTGTGGCAGCCTCAGCAACGTGCATCTTCACCGCGCTGCGCTGTGGCCGAAGCCCGGGTTCATCTCGCTCACTAACCCACTGAATGAGCCGTGGTCTTTCACCTGCGAGGATGCTAGCGCGGGCGTGCCCGTGCTGACGATGGAAGACGTGCTGAAACACTGTGGCGGCCCCATTGATCTCTTGAAGCTAGACATCGAAGGCGCAGAGAAGGTGCTTTTTGAAACAGCGCCGCAGCGCTGGTTACCGCAGGTGCGCGTCATCGCCATTGAGCTGCACGACCGCTTCACGCCAGGCTGCTCCCAGGCGATGTATCGCGCTATTATTGACCTACCCTTCCAGCAGGAGGTGCGGGGTGAAAATGTGTTCGTCCTGCTGCAACCCTGATCCCCTCAGCCTCCCACCCTATGATCCGTTCCACCCTCAAACAAATCGCCCATAATATCGCCCGCGCCTGCGGTGCCCACCGCTGGCTGTGGCGCAGCGGCCTGGATAGTGAACTGCGCTTTTGGGACCGCTACCTGGGCAGCGGTGGCCTGCACTGGAAAGATGACTTCCAGCGCCGTCTGGACCCAGCTTTCCCGCTACAGCCGCGCCCCGCGCGTACGCTTTCTGGGCACAGTGCGCAGGTCGTGGACATCCTGGATGTCGGTGCCGGACCGCTCACCTATTTAGGGAAGACTTTACCCGGTCATGAACTGCGCATCACAGCTGTGGATCCGCTGGCAGAAGGCTACACAGCGCTGATGGAAAAGCACAAGGTCCAGGCACCCGTGCGCACCCAGTTCGCCCGTGGCGAGGAGTTGGACGTGAAGTTCGCCGCAGACAGTTTCGATCTCGTATTCGCGCGCAACTGCATTGATCATAGCGAGAACCCGATGACCGCCATCACCCAGATGCTGCGCGTCACCCGCCCCGGTGGCAGCGTGCAATTAGAGCATTGGCCGAATGAGGGGGAGCAGGAAAAGTACCGTGGCCTGCACCAGTGGAACTTTGATTGTCAGGACGGGCGCTTCATCATCTGGAGCCAGCGCCAGCGCGTGGACGTGGCGGAGCACTACGCTGGCCAGTGTGAGGTGACCTGCGCCTTCGAGCAGGAAGACGGCAACCCGATGGTCATCGCAGTCCTGCGTAAACTCTGAAAAACCAATGAGCCACGACGACCGCGCCCAACGCGAGCTGGAATACCAGCGCCAGGTCGCCGCCGATGAACTGGCGGCGATGAAACCCACGTCCGCCGCCGTGGTGCGGCGTTACCAGGAGGCGGCGCATTGGCGCACAAACCGCCATGAATGCGTCATCCGCTGGCTCACAGAGGGCAAGCCGACCCACATCGCCGATTACGGCTGTGGCAGCGGGGAGATGAGTGTGCGCCTGGGCCTGATGGGCTTCCGCGTCACCGGCTATGATGTGTCTCCGGAACTGATCGAAGCCGCGCGCCACCGCGCGCAGCTCGATGGCGTGGCCGACCGCGTGAACTTCGCGGTCTGCGGCTACGGGGGGGAAGGCATCCCGGACAGCACCTACGATGCTGTGCTGGCCATGTCCGTACTGCATCATGTGCCCTTTCCTGCCGGCGTGGACATGCTGCACCGCATGTTGAAGCCTGGCGGTCACACCGCCATCCTGGAGCCTGTGGCCTACAGCCGTGTCCTGCAAAAACTGCGCGACCTGCTGCCGGTGAAAAAGGATGTCAGCCCGGATGAACGCCAACTCAATCACGACGACCTGCGCATGATCGCCGAGCGTCTGCACATTGAGAACAAGCGCCATTTCTACCTGACCCAGCGCGCTGGCCGCGTGCTTTCCCCAGCGCGGTTCCCCCGGCTCAATGAAGCCCTGCGCAACCTGGACCAGGCGCTGCTCAGCCTCCCCGGCATGACCCACCTGGCCGGGACTATCGTGCTACGTGCGCGGAAACCTGCATGAGCACGGGCACCGGAACCACTGCCCGCAGTTCTGCGCTGGACATGGTGCGCGGCCTTGCCGTGGTTCTGGTGCTGTTCCGGCATGTGCCGCCGCTGGATGATAGCCTGCCCGGCTGGCTGCATCCTTTCTTCAACACGCTGCGGTGTGGCGGCTGGGTGGGGGTGGACCTGTTCTTCGTGCTCAGTGGTTTCTTGGTCTCTGGCCTGCTGTTTCGGGAATGGAAAAAAACCGGGCAGTTGAGGGCAGGGCGCTTCCTGCTGCGGCGTGCGTTCAAGATTTACCCTGGCTTTTACGCCATGCTGGCTGTCACCCTTCTTTATCGCACGCTGAAGCACCAACCGCTGCCTGCGGACCGTGTGCTGGGGGAGATGCTGTTTGTGCAGAACTATCTGGGCCGCCTCTGGGATCACACTTGGTCACTGGCGGTGGAGGAGCATTTTTATCTTTTGCTCGCTCTAGGTCTGGCGGCGGCTTGGCGTCTGTCTTCGGATTTCTCCAAGGTCATTGCGCGCGTGCCCTGGATCGTGGCAGCGGGCCTGGTGCTGTGCCTCGGCGCGCGTTTGTTGACTGCCCGTGACACGACGGAAATGAACGCGCTGCTCATGCCCACCCATCTGCGGGTGGATTCCCTGCTGCTCGGCGTGCTGCTTTCCTGGGGCGTGTTTTTTCATGGCTGGGCCGAGTGGCTGCGGGGCAGGCAGATGCTGGCCTGGGTGGGCGCAGGACTGCTGCTGGCACCTGCCTTCATCTGGCCTGTGGAGCATACGCCTGCGCTGCTGACTTTTGGCGTGACTGGCTTTGCACTCGCTGGGGCGCTACTTGTGCTGACTGCTAGCAGTTCCACCGCCACGCTGCCGCCGCTGGCCTGGGTGGGGCGGAATTCGTATGCCATTTACCTCTGGCATGTGCCCGCTGCTGTGGTGCTGAGAAAGGACATCCTGCCCAGCGTTGCCTGGCCGGTGCTGGCGCTGGCCTATGTCGCGGTCACACTCACGGCTGGGTATCTGGCCACGCGCTTGGTGGAGCTGCCCATGCTGCGTTTGCGTGACCGCTGGTTCCCTTCTAACGCGCCTGTGGTGGTCTAAATCCCCCCCCCCGCCCCATGCCTGCTGTCTCCTGGATTATCCCCATCCTTAATGGCATGCCATTTTTGCCAGAGGCGCTGGAGTCCATCCGCGCGCAGACCTTTACCGACCAGGAGGTCATCGTCTGGGACAATGGTAGCACCGACGGCACGTTGGAGGTGCTGCGGGAGTGGATTCCGCACCGCATTCCAGGCCGCGTCATCACTGGGAAACCCCTGTCTCTGGGTATGTCTCTGCGCGCACTGGTGGAGGAGTCGCAGGCGGAGTTTTGCGGCCGCATGGATGCGGATGATGTGAGCCTGCCCGCACGCTTGGAGCGCCAGGTGGCGCATCTGCGGGAGCATCCGCAGATCGCCGTCGTAGGCACGGGCTTTTACCGCGTAGATGAGCGCCTGCAGCAGGTGCTGGGCCGTCCGTGGTGGCCTTGCCATTTCACCGACATCCTGCACAACCTGCTCTGGGTCTCCCGCCTGAACCATCCCAGCGTGCTGTTCCGCAGGGAGGCGGTGCTGGCGGCAGGAAACTACCGCGACCTGTCCACGCCGGAGCACGCCTACTGGCCGGAAGACTACGACCTGTGGATGCGCGTGTTTTGCCAAAACAAGGCGGAAAGCCTGCCCGACAGGCTGCTGCTCTACCGCCAGCATGAGGCATCTCTCTCTGCCCAGGAGGCACGGCTGCGGCGGGTGGTCAGTGGTCGAGTAAATGCCTTTGTGGCAAATGCCCCGGCCCTAACCGGCATCACCAACCTTGTTAAGGCCCGCGCCCTGGCGGAGCGCCGACTCGGCTGTGCGTTGCCTACGCTCAACCGCATCGCCGCCCACTTCACCGGTATGGATGGGATGCCCGCAGACCGTCGTTGGCGCACCGCCTCATTTCAGGCCAGTGCGCTGGCATTGTCCGCGCCACATGACCTGGTCACCCGTGTGTTTGTACGTCTGATCAGCCGCACTACGCCTTCATTGGTGGACCGCGCTAGCTGGTGAGCGGCTGCATTTACTCAACATGTCGTATCCTAAAGTCACCTGGCTGCTGCCCATCCTCAATGGCATGCCCTACCTGCCTGCCGCGCTGGAATCCCTGCGCACACAGACCTTTACGGATGCCGAAATCCTAGTTTGGGACAATGGCAGCACCGATGGCACTCTAGAGGTGCTGGACCAGTGGATCCCGCACCGGCTGCCTGGCCGGGTTTACCGTGACCGCCCACTGTCCCTGGGACTATCCCTGCGCGCTATGGTGGAGGAGGCTAAATCACCCTTGTGTGCGCGTATGGACGCGGATGACATCTCCCTGCCCACACGCCTGGAACGGCAGGTAGCGCACCTGGAGGCGCACCCGGAGATGGCGGCGAACGCTACGGACTACTTCCGTGTAGATGAGCAGTTGCAGCCCGCCCTGGGCTACCCCTGGTTCCCGCACAGCTACACGGACATCCTGCACGGGCTGCTCTTTGCCTGCCGCTACTCCCACCCTTCCGTCCTGTTCCGGCGGCAGGCGGTGCTCGATGTGGGTAACTTCTGCGACCAAGGCGTGCCGGAGGCACCCTACTGGCCGGAGGACTATGATCTCTGGCAGCGGCTGTTTTCATACCACAAGGGCGTCATGCTACCGGATCGGCTCCTGCTTTACCGGCACCAATCTCAATCCCTCACCCAGCGGGAGATGCGACTCCAGCGCAACCGCGAGGGGCGCACACGCGTCTTCATGGCAAATGCGGCGGTCTTTGCCGGGATAGATGAGCCGCAGGTCGCCCGCCAGCTTTACCGCCGGGAGCTGCCAAAGGCACTGACCGTCCTACACCAGATCGCCAGTCATCTGACGCGGAGGGACGGCGTCAGTGCGGCGCAGAGGTGGCGGATGCGCTCCTTTCAGGACAGCGCCAGCATGCTGACCGCCCCATCTGATCTCCTCACCCGCGCCTGGATTTATACCATGCGCCGCCTGCCAGCCATCAAACCCGACATCCCATGAGCAAACCGCCTGCATCCTCCATCAGCGAATTGAATCGCGACACCTTTAACAACAAGGAAGTCGTCAGCTTTTACACCGACTACGCCAAAATCCAGGCACCGGAGAAAGTCATCTTCGGCGAACTTGAGCCTCGCCTCCCGCAGATGCGCGTCCTGGACATCGGCATCGGCGGTGGTCGCACCACGGCACTTCTTGCGCCCAAGGCAAAGTCCTACATCGGCATTGACTACGCCCAAGAGATGGTGGACGCCGCCAAGCAGCGCTTTCCTAACAACGACATCCGCTGGGGAGATGCGACGAACCTCAGTGACTTCGCCGATGCTGCCTTTGACCTCACCATCTTCAGCTTCAATGGAGTGGACTGCATCGGTGCGGCAGAGCGCCACCGTGCCTTCCTGGAGATGTTCCGCGTCACCGTCCCCGGTGGCTTGATCGTCTTCAGCGTCCACAATCTGCTGGCCGTGCCCGCGCTGAATCGGGTACGTTTTCACCGCCATCCCTCCGTCGTCTGGCGTCGCATCTTGCGGCGCTGGAAGTTCATGAGTATCCACAAAGACCTCGTCAAAAATCCCGCTGGTGACCTGGTTTATGTGCGCGACGGCACCCACGATTTCGGCGTTGAGCTGGCCTATGCGCGCCCGCTCTGGCAGCTCGCCGAAGTGCAGAAGCTCGGCTGCAAGTCCGTGCGCTGTTTCGCCCTCAGTGATGGCCATGAACTCAGTGAGCAGGATCTTGCTACCGACACCAGCACCTGGGTTTACTTCCTCTGCGTGAAGGCGTGAGGCGAGTGAACCTTTTTGAAAATCCTCAATCTCGCTATGCGCACCCGCACCACCCACGACCTGGCCGCTCTGAAACCGGACTGGGACCGCCTGTGGCTGCGCACACCGCACCCGCACCTCAGCCACGATTGGCACATGGCCTGGCACCGGCACCTGCGCTACGGAGACGAGGCAGTCTTCATCGTCGCAGAAGTGGAAGACGGCACCGTGGTCGGGATCGCCCCCCTGGCTCTCGGCACCGAGGCCGCCGGGCCGAAAGGCATCCTCAAGCTCAAACGGCTGAGCTTTCACGGCCTGCACTTTGTGGATGCTATGGACTTCCTGACCGATGGTCGTCCAGAAACCGCCAGCGCCCTCTGCCAGGCGATCTTGAACCTGCCCGGCTGGGAGGTGTGTGAGCTGCGCCGCCTCCAGCACGACGCGGCCTCAGCGACGGCGCTACAGGCTACTGCGGCAGGAAGCCGCACCACCTACACCCGTGCTGACATCGGCGTCAGCCCCTATCTGCCGTTGGAGGGCAGCTTTGACACCTACTACGCGGGCCTGGGCAAAGAGTGGCGCACCCATGCGGAGCGCAAACGCCGCAAGATGGAGCGCGAGGCCGGAGGTGCCCGGCTGGAGATCGTTACCGCGCCGGATGCCGCTGTCTTCCATGCCATGAAAGACCTGGCCCAGCAGCGTCGCGACGCAGGCGACCTGAGGCGCTGCCCGTTGCTGGAGCCGCCGCGTTTTGCATTCCTGCTGGATATGCTGCCTGTCTTTGCACAGCGCGGATGGTGGCGCATCGCGCTACTGTATGCGGGTGAGTCACTGACCGCGTACCAAATTTGCTTCGCGCTCAATCACACAGCCTATCTCTGGAGCCTGGCCTACCACCCCGCGTTTGAGATTTATTCGCCTGGGAAAGTACTGCTGCGAATGCACTTGGAGGCGTGCTTCCAGGAAGGACTCCAGGAGTTCGACTTCATGGCGGGAGATGAGTCATACAAAGGCCACTGGACTCAGCTCCAGCGCCAACAAATCGCTGTGCGTCTGGAGCGACCCGGTTGGCGCAACCACCTCGCCAACCTCTGGCAGCGCGCCGCTGCGAAACGGGCCATCCCCCCAGCATCAAGTCAGGCCGCTGCTGAACAGTCAGCCCCACCCGCAAATTCCTCCTCATGAAAAACTGGCTAAAACTACTCACTGGCAAGTCCGCCGCCCCGCACTGGTGGCAGGGTGGTGCCTACCTGAAAGTCCTGGACATCCATGCCGTGGCCTACTCTGAAAAATACGCCACCTCCCCAGACCTCACTGCGCCGATGCAGCAGGTGCAAGAGCTTGTCCATAAGGCGCATGCGAGCGGACATTCCTTTGTCTCCCTGGCCGAGTTGCTGCACGGCGACCTGCCAGCAGATCGCCCCTGTATCCTTGTGACCTTTGACGATGCCTACGCCTGCATCCAGGACGCAGTGACTTGGCTCACAGCCCACGGCGTGCCCTGCGCCATCTATGCCTGTAGCCTCCACAGTGCCACTGGTCGCGGTTACTGGTGGGACACACTGCGGCAAGAGCGCCTCACACGCGGCGCTACGGAAGCGGAAATCCAGCGCGAGACCAAGCAGCTCAAGACCTTCAGCCCGCAGCAGATTGACGACTATCTGGCAAAGGCTTTCAGCGCGGCCTGTGTGGACCAGCAGCGGGAGGCCACACGCGCGCTGCTGCCGCAGGAGATCAGCGCAATGGTAAAGCATCCGCTCGTTGCCTTTGGCAACCACACCCACCGCCACGCCATCCTCACGAACCTCAATGAAGCTCAAATGATTGAAGAACTGACCGAATGCCAGCGCGGACTGCAAGAGTGGACCGGCACTGCCCCCACGACACTGGTCTATCCGAACGGCTTCCACGACCAGCGCGTGCGAGATGTCACCGAGCGCTTGGGCTTCAAGGCAGCCTTCACCACCCGCCCCGGCCTGCTGCCCCTGCCGCTGCGGATGAAGGCCGATGAACGCCTCCGCATCGGTCGCTGGCTGGAGGAGCCTTTCGCCGGCCTGAGCGCTGACTGAAGCTCCAAGCCCACTGCCCCAATTTCTCCCCTCTATGGCCCTAAACCCTCTCAATGCCGAGTGCCTGCTCATGCTCCGGCACCTTGCCCCCGAAGCCCGTGATTTTGTGATGATCGGCCGGCAGTGGAACCGTGTGGACTCCACCAGCGCGCGCGACTTGGAGACCCGCTTCGGTGTGACCCTGGCCGATCTGGCCGACGATTCACGTGGCGACCAAACCCATGCCGAGCCGCTGCTGGAGCGCATGGGCTTCAGCCCCGTCCGCTCTCTGGACGCCAGCGACTATGAAGGTGCGACACTCCTGCACGATCTGAACCAGCCCCTGCCAGACACGCTGAAGGAATCCTGCGACGTGCTCTTTGATGGCGGTTCCCTGGAGCATGTGTTCGACTTCCCGGCAGCCATCCGCAACTGCGCGCTCATGCTGCGGCCTGGCGGTTGGTTCGCTGCCAGCACGCCAGTGAACAACTGGATGGGCCACGGCTTTTACCAGTTCAGCCCGGAGCTCTTCTTCCGCCTATTTCAGGAATCCCAGGGCTTTGAGCTACGCCTAGCCGCGCTGGTGATTCACGGCGTCGGCACCAAGGCGCGGTTTTACCAGCTTAACGATCCCGCCACGGGCAAGGCACGCCTGGAATTCAACCCACCAGGACGCTCCACCTTGATGCTGCTCGCCCGCAAGCTGCGCCCTCTCGATGCGCCCTTCAGCTCCGTCTCTCAAAGCGACTACGCCACACGCTGGAACCAGCCCGGCAGCCCGGAAAAGATGCCCCAGCCCCAAGCTGCCAAAACGGGTGGCAAGAGCTCCTTCGGAAAACTCGCCTCCCTATTGCCGCGCCAGCTCGCCAGCGCCCTACGAGATCGCCGCCATGCCGCCGTGCGCCTGCGCCGCATGGACGGGCTGATGCGTGTCTGCGCGACGCTACAGGAGTGCGGCCCAGCATGACCTCGCCGCGCCAGATGACGCCCATGAACTTCGTCTTTCTCAGCAGCCACCACGGCACGGGCGCGTCAGAGACGCTCTGGCTGGAGACTGCGGAGCGTCTCGCCCGCGCCGAGCACACGGTCTCTGCTCTGGCCGCTTGGCAGCGCCCGTGGCAGCAGCGTACGGCATCACTGCGAGGCGCAGGCGTGCCCTTTCAGGCCATTGAGAAGCCTGCCTCTCTTGCGCGGTTGTTGCGGCCCGTGCTGCCCGGCGGTCTGGCGGCGTGGAGAGTGCTGAAGGTGCTGCGCCGCCTGCGTCCTGCCCTGCTTTATATCTCCCAGGGCAATGAATTTTCCGCCCTACCGTGGATGGAAATGGCGCGGCGGCAGGGCATCCCCTGCACGGTAGTGACGCACGGCGTCTCTGCTGCGGATTGGCCTACGGACCCTATCGCCAATCGTCTGCGCTCGGAGCTGCCCGCCCTGCGCACCAGCTTCTGGCTCTGCCAACGCAACCAACAGGATGTCGAACACCAGATCGGCTGCCGCCTAACCAATGGCGCGATGGTTTGGAATCCGCTGAAATGGGAGCGCGAGACCGTACTGCCCTGGCCGGAAACACCCGGACCGGAGTTGCGCCTGGCCTGTGTAGCGCGCCTACAGGTGCGGGCAAAAGGACACGATATGCTTTTACAGGCGTTGGCAGCCCCGGCTTGGCGTGGACGCGACTGGCGTCTGACGTTCTATGGCGATGGGCCTAACAAGGAGGGTCTGGGGCGTCTTGCCGCACTGCTCGGCCTGGAGGAGCGGGTGCGCTTCGCCGGTCATGTCGCCGACTTGGCCGACATCTGGCGGCAGGAGCACTGGCTGATGCAGCCTTCCAGGAATGAAGGCATGCCGATGTCCCTGATCGAGGCGCTGATGGCAGGTCGCCCATCTTTGGTGACGGATGTCGCAGGCCATGCTGAAGTCGTGACTGATGGGCACAACGGCCTCGTCGCCGCCAGCGCCAGCGTTCCTGCTTTGAGTGAGGCTTTGGAAAGGCTGTGGGCCGCACGCGCCCTCTCCCCCGCGATGGGAGCCGCAGCCGCCAAAAGCATCCGCCTCCAAATGCCTGCTGACCCCGTGGGTGCGCATGTGGAGCAACTGCTGCGCCTAACCGCCGCCTGATGCCGACTGCAATGAGTGCCCAGCCCCTGGTATCCATCGTCATGCCCGCCTACAACGTGGAGCGTACGATGGAGCAGTCCATCCAGTCTGCCCTGGCACAAACCTGGCCGCACTGGGAGCTCCTGCTCGTCGTGGACTGCAAATCCGCCGACAGCACGCGCTCAATCGCCGAAGCCCATGCTGGCCGTGACCCGCGCATCCAGCTCATCAGTGACCTGCCGCGCGGCGGCTGTGTCTTTAACCGCAACCACGCCATCAAGCAGGCACGCGGTGACTTCATCGCCTTTCTGGACAGTGACGACCTCTGGCTGCCAGAGAAGCTGGAGAAGCAGGTAGCCTTCATGCAGCAGTCAAGCTGCGACCTCAGCTACACCGGCTATGCGCAGATGGACTGGCAGGGCACTCCCCTGCCGCACGTCATCCGCCCGCCCGCGCGTCTGACTTATGATGACCTGCTGCGGGATAACCTCCTCGGCTGTCTCACCGCCATGATCCGCCGCGCGCGCTTCCCGGACATTGAGTTCGTCGAGTTCCTGCACGAGGACTACATCCTCTGGCTGCGCCTGCTGCGGGAGACGACTGCACAGGGTCTGCCAGAGCCGCTGGCAGTCTATCGCGTGGCAGCGAGTAGCCGCTCTGGGAATAAAGTGCGCGCCGCCTGGAAGCGCTGGTGCATTCTGCGTGACTTCGAGAAACTGCCCCTGCACCGCGCGCTACCGCTCTTTGCCCACTACGCAGTCACGGCGCTGAAAAAGCGAGCCTAGCCCCCATGCTGTTTAACTCGGCCATTTTCCTGTTTATCTTCCTGCCCGTCGTGCTGGCCGTTTTCGGCATGGCTTTTCGGCGGCTGGGACTAGAGGCGGCGTGGACGTGGCTGGCGCTGGCCTCGGTGTTTTTTTATGGCTGGTGGAACCCGGCGCATGTGCCGCTGCTTCTGGTCTCTGTCACCGCGAACTACTGGTTGGGCCGTCGGCTGGCTATGCCTGATGATGGTGGGCACCGCTGGCTGTTAGCTGCGGGCGTGATCGTCAATCTGGGGTTGCTAGGCTTTTTCAAATACTGGCACTTCCTGGCGGGCAACGTGGTGGCGCTGTTTGGCGGCACCTGGGAGGGGCAGCTGCTGGAGTTGCCGCTGGGTATCTCTTTTTACACCTTCCACCAGCTCACCTACCTGCTGCACTGCCGCGCGGGCCGGGCGCAGGGGACCACGTTCCGGCATTACGCCCTTTATGTGACCTTCTTCCCACAGCTCATTGCCGGCCCCATCGTGCGGCCCATGGAGATGCTGCCGCAGTTGCGCGAGCCGCGTGACCGCGCCTTCCGCTGGCCTGACCTGTCTGTGGGGGCCGCGCTGTTCAGCATCGGCCTATTTAAAAAGATGGTCGTAGCGGACCATGTGGCCGTCTGGGTCGGGCCGGTGTTTGACAATCCTGCGGCGGCGGGCGGCGTGGCGCTGCTGGACGCCTGGGTGGCCGTGCTGGCCTATACCTTCCAGCTCTATTTTGATTTCTCGGCTTACTCCGACATGGCGCTGGGCTTGGCACGCATGTTCGGCGTGAGCCTGCCGGGGAATTTCTTTTCCCCCTACAAGGCGCTGAGCATCGTGGACTTTTGGCGGCGCTGGCACATCACGCTTTCCTTGTTCCTGCGTGACTACCTTTACATCCCGCTGGGTGGCAACCGAAAGGGGCCAGCGCGGCGCAATGTCAACCTGCTCCTGGTCATGGTCATCGGCGGTTTCTGGCATGGCGCGGGCTGGACCTTTGGCCTGTGGGGCTTTTGGCACGGCCTCTGCCTGCTGGTCAATCATGCCTGGGCAAAGCACGGCCTGCGCCTGCCAAAACCCGCCGCGTGGGCACTGACCTTCCTGGCGGTCATCGTCGGCTGGACTCTGTTTCGCGCGCCGAGTCTGCCCGTCGCGGGTTCGTTGTTGGGCAGTTTGTTCGGCGGTTCCGGTCTGGAAATCCCCGCAGGCTGGCTGGCAAAACTACCCTGGTTGACCAGCCTCGGCGTCACCGGTCGGTCGGAGTGGCTGGTATTTAGCGGGCCGGGACAGATCGCCGCTCTAGGCCTGCTGCTGGCGGCGGTGCTGTGCCTACCGAATGCGCTACAGATCACAGCAGGGGCCTTTACCCCTTCCAACAACGCCTCCCTCCCGACAGCGCCTGCCACGCGGCTATGCTGGTGCCCCAACCTGCGCTGGGCTGTCCTCACCGGTGTCATGGCGGCGCTGGCCCTGCTGCATCTGGGGAAGCTGAGCGAGTTCCTTTATTTCCAGTTCTGAAATGGAAACTGCCGCCCACCGCCGCTACCTCATCGTCATGGTTTTGACCTTGGCCGCAGTCATCGCCGCCGCTGCGCTGCTGAACCGCGCCGCGAATCCCTACTGTTTGTTCGCCAGCGATTGGTTCTCTGCGCGGGTGAAGCCAGAGACCTTCACCCATCTGCGGTTGGTCAAGGCCATGCAGACACGGCACCTGCACCCGCAGGCCATCATCCTCGGCAGCTCGCGGGCAGAGACAGGGCTGGATCCAGCTCACCCAGCCTGGGCTGCGCAGCCAGTTTATAATCTCGGCCTCTCCGACGCGGGCATCTACGAGATCAAACGCTACTTCCAGCACGCCTGCGCCGTGGGCGGGCTAAAGCAGGCCGTGTTGCTGTTGGACTTCACCGCCTTTCTGCCCGGCGGGTCAAACGCCCCCGATTTCCGCGAAGACCGCCTGGCTATGAAAGCGGACGGCACGCCAAACCCGGCACTGCCGTGGAAAGATTACCTCGTGGGACTCGCCTCCTGGGATGCCTGCGTCGGCAGTGCCGCCACCCTGCTGGGACGCGGTGCGGAGAAACGCTACCTGCCAGACGGCTCCCGCGATGCCAATGCAGAAGATGCACGCGTGCTTTCCAAAGGCGGTGCCGCCAAGGCCTTCGCTGCCTATGAGAAACGCGCCCTGCCGCTGATGAATAACGGTGCCATGACGCTCGGTACTGCCGAGATGGGCCACCTGCGCGATACGCTGGCGCTGGCACGAAAACACCACGTGGACCTGCGCCTCGCCATCGCCCCCATGCATGCGCGTTATCTGGAGATGATCAGCATCGTCGGCCAGTGGGATTTGTACGAGCAGTGGAAGCGCGAGATCACCCGCCTAGTGGAGGAGGAGGCCGCAGCCAGCCGCCTCTCAGCCGTGCTGCTCATGGACTTCGGCGGCTACGACACCTTCACTACGGAGGAAGTGCCGCAGCGTGGCCTAGCCCGCTACTACCTTGAGGCCAGTCATTTCACCAAAACGCTTGGCGACATCCTCCTGGCCCGCGTCTTGAGTGCAGATGTGGGCCAGCCACAAAACTTCGGGGTGCGGCTGGAAGGCCAAATGATCGCAGCGCATCTGGCCGCCATCCGTGATGCACGCGCAGCCTGGCGGGCCGGTCATGCGGCGGATTTGGAGACTCTCAAAGCCTACGCACGTTGAGCGTGTCTCCCACCTCAATGGCCCGCCAACCGCCGGTAAAGTACAGCATAGCGTTCGATGGTCAAACGCACGTCCAGCTCCTTGCAGGCCCAATCACGCGCCGCTCGGCCCATCGCCGCAGCCGCGCCGTCAGCCGCAAGAGTGCGCAGCAGGCCACCGACCAGCGCGTCATCCTCTCGCGGCACCAGGCAGAACTCCTGGCTAGGCTTTCCGAATTCCTGCTCCGGCATCCCATGAAACTGCGTGATCACGCAGGGCAGGCCGCAGGCCATCGCCTCCAGCACCACATTGCCCATGCCCTCCTGCTCCGAGGGGAAGGCGAAGACATCCGCCGCGCGCAGCCAGTCCTGCACCTCCGCGCATTCTCCCGTAAAAGTGATGCTGCCACCCGCTTCTGGCCGCGCGGCCTGGGCGCGCAGACTGTCCTGAAAACGAGTCAACTCCTGCATCCGCTCTTGCGTCATGAAGGTGGGCCGGTCAAAGCCACCCACCAGCACCAGGCGCGCGTCCGGCATCTGCGCCACGATCTGCGGCCATACGCGGACAAGCATGTCCACCCCCTTGCGCGGCACAATGCTGCCAGCGAAGACCACGACGCGCGCTGCCGCTGGCAGTCCCAGCCGCTCCCGCAAGCTGCGTTTCTCTGCCACATCAGCCACCGGACGGAAGCGTTCCACATCCACCCCATTGAGGATGACTTGAATGCGCTCGCGACGGAAGCCCAGCCGCTCCAAGTAACGCGCCATCACCGTGGTGCTGGCGACCGCCGCATGAAAAGGCGCGTGGTTCTGGTGGTCGCGCCAGCGCCGCACCCAGCGCTTCAGCAGCGGCACGCCCGACTCCTCCCTGCCCACCATGGTGCCGACATACAGGCAGCGGGTGCCTGCGGCACTGATGCGCCGCAGCCAGGGCGCGGCGAGATGATGACAGAGGGAAGTCTGCAACAACCGCCCCTGCGACGCAGGCTGCGCGAGACCACGCCAAGCCGCCGCAAACAACGCGGCATCCCTTTCCAAAGGCAGCCCCTGGGCGCTGATGCGCTGCACCCACAACGCTGCGTGCATCTGCTCCGCCTCCGCGTGCTCCGCAGACTCCCGCAGGGTATAGACCTGGTAGCCGATGCCCTGCTGCGCCAAAGGCAGACTGTAGCGCCGGAAACGCTCTGCCGCGCCTGCTAGGATGGGGTGGAAGTGCCGAAAGACTAGGGACACTTCAATCTCAGGGGCAGCAGTGGCGACATGAATCATCGTGGCTTGGTAGGCGGGGAGCTAGGCTGCGGCAAATGGTAAGTGGCGCAAGGGAAACCGAACTCCGATCTCCGAACTGTGAATCCTGAACCCTCCACACTGTCCGCGCTGTCTTGGCGCGTTCTTTCCTCTTACAAGGTCAACCGCCTACGCACCTGGGTGCATCAGCGCCTACATCCCTGTCGTGACCCGCGCATCGTCTGGGTCTTTGGCTGTCAGCGCTCTGGCACCACGATGCTGCGCAGCTTCATCGGCTTTGACCCGCGCGTGAATGACCAGGGGGAGGGCGACCCGCCTTTCTTTTGGCAGACGCCGGTGGAGGATCCACGTTACATCCGCCTGATCCCGGATGCGGAGATCGAACGTCTTGTGCGCGCGCAAACTAGCGAGGTGGTGCTCATTAAACCTCTGCACGATAGCCAACGCGCGGCGGAGCTACTGCGGCGTTTCCAGCGCTCGAAAGGCATTTGGATTTTTCGCCATTACCACGAGGTCATCCTTTCCCACATCAACTACTATCGCGGCCGCTACGATCCCCTGCCTTACCTGCGCGACCTGCTGGAGCTGAATCCCGGCTCTTGGAAAGCCGAAGCACTCGGGGAGGAAATGCGCGCCTTCATCATTCAGCACCGTCACCTGGCCACTACGCCCACGGCGGGCTATGCACTGTTCTGGTTGGCGCGGAACTCGCTGCTGTTTCAGCAGGAGCACCCCGACCTCATCACCCTGGACTATGACACCCTCGTCGTGCGCGCGGCAGATGCGCTAGCCCTGCTAAGCCAGTTCGTGGGACTGGACCTCGATGCACGGTATGCCCAGTTCCCGCAACGGCGGGAGCGGCCCAAAGAGCTACCAGACGCGCTACCCCCCGTGCTCAAAGAGGCGTGTGAGATGATGCTTGAGCGCCTCCGCGCGCGGTCGGCGCTGGCGTGAAGATGATTGAAGATTGAGGAATGCTGCGCGTGACTAGCTTATTTTTGCGCATTTGCTGAAAATGGATGCATCCGTCCAGGAAAGCTCCCAGTCTGGCAGAATTAAACCTTCTCACCATGCCTCCCACTCCATGAGCACCAGCCCAGCATCACCGCCGCGTCAGCAACTTTACCTGCTGGAGAGCTGGCGCGGGTTCGGCTGCATCGCCGTGGTGCTGCACCACATCGGGGCCATCGGAGCGCGCGGGCCCCAGGCGGAGTATTTCGGCGGCTTTTTCCAGCCAGGACATCTGTGGCTGGACTTTTTCTTCGTGCTCAGCGGTTTCCTCATCGCCTGGTTGCACGCCGGGGATGTGGGGCGGGCCGGGCGGGCGGGGCCATTCTTGCTGAAGCGCTTCCTGCGCACCTGGCCGCTGCTGTGCATCCTGACGACGGTGAAATTCGCTGCCCTGCTGGCGCTGGTCACAGGTGGCAGCAATCGCGGCGAGTTGGACCTCCAGCAGATCGTGTCCTCCTACCTCATGCTGCCGATGGAGGAGGGCTACCCGCTGATCCTGGCCGCGTGGACCATGCCGTATGAAGTCACCTTTTATGTCTTCTTTGCGACGCTGATGCTGATGTCACGCCGCTGGCTGGTGCTGCTAGCGGGGCTGTGGGCGGCAGCCATCGTCCTGTGCCACCTGCTGCTGCCAGCAGACAGTGTGGCCTTCCCAGGCTCCTTTTACCTGAACCCGTACCATTTGCAGACGCTGGGCGGCATGGCCGTGGGGCTGCTGCTGAAAAGAGTGCCGCCGGGGCGCTACGGCGGACCGGTGCTAGCGGCAGGCATTCTCCTGCTGGCGTGTGGGCTACTGGGGTATGTGCCGCACCTAGCCTGGACACCGCTGGGGAAACGCGCGTTCTGGGGCCTGGTCTTCTGCATCCTCATCGCTGGCAGCGTGCTCTATGAAATGGGTCGGACCGCTCCTCTGCGCCTGCCGTGGCTGCTGCGGCTGATGGGGCGGGCCTCCTATTCAGTGTATTTGGTGCATAGCCCCATCATCGTCGTGCTGCTCGGCGCGCTAGGCAGCCGTGGCTGGCTGCACGGGGTGTGGAAGGAGGTGTGGATGACCGCAGCGGGTCTGGTAGGCGTGCTGGCCGGTCTAGCCTGTCATCAATGGTTGGAAAAGCCGCTGCTGACGCTCACGCAACAGTGGGTGAAGAGGCCGCAGCCTGACAGGGCGCGGACGCAGGATGGAGACGAACACGATCCGAGCGGGCACCACCGAGGTGCGGAATGAAGCACGACTCTGCGACCACCCACCCCGTGCGCGTGCTAGAAGTAGTGCGCTCCCTGGCCTCCGGCGGCATGGAGACCCAGCTCGTGGCGCTGATGAATCGCCTAGACCCCGCGCGCCATCATTTCGAGGTCTGCTGCCTGCACCAGGCTGGCGTAAAGGCCGCCCAACTCGACCCGCGCATCCCCGTGCATGTCTTTGAGAAGCCCGATGGTTTCCAATGGAGCACCGTGAGCAGGCTGCGGTCTCTGTTAGCCCAGGGTTTCGACGTGGTGCATACACACAACCTCGGCTCACTGATCTACGCCGCCCTAGCAACTTACGGCGGACGAACCTGCGCCATCCTGCACGGAGAGCACTCCCAGTTCGCGCCTGATGAACAAAACTGGAAACGCCGCTGGCAGCGCCGCCTGCTCTATCCCTGCTGCGCCGCGGTGCATACTGTGTCCGCAGGTCAGAAGGACGAGTGGCAGGCTGCGGGCATCGGCCACCATCGCTTCACGGCCCTGGTCAATGGCGTGAATGCAGAGCGCTTCCGCCCCTGCGATAATGTGGAGGAGCGTGCCGCCCTGCGCGCACGCCTGCGCATCGGTCAGCCGGGGGATGTCCTGATCGGCATCGTTGGGCGCTTTGGCGACTTCAAGCGGCACCTCGACCTCATCGCGGCCTTTGAGAAGATCGCTCCGAACTTTCCCCAGGCACAGCTCGTGATGGTGGGAGATGGTGGCCCGCTGAAAGACCGCGTGCTAGCCCGCGCGCAGAGCAGTTGCGCCGCAGCACGCATCCACTGGGCGGGGTATCAAAGCGACACGCTGCCCTTTTACCAAGCGCTGGACCTGCTGGTGGTGGCCTCGACTAACGAAGGTCTGTCCAATGTCACCCTAGAGGCCATGTCCTGCGCCCTACCCGTGCTGAGCCACGATAACTGCGGTGCACGCGAATTGCTGGGTGCGGACATCGGCGGCTGGGTGCGTGATCTGGGAACCGTGGAGGCGCTGGCCACCGGCCTAAAGCAGATACTGGCACTTCCCGCTACAGATTTGGCAAACCAGGGTACCAGAGGGCGCGCTCGCGTCCTGACAAACTTTTCCTGGCAGGGAATGGCAGATCAGTATTCGGCGTGGTTTCACGCCTGTGCGGGGAGCGTTCCCTTTCCCGCCATCTGATCTCACGCACCGCCCGCACGGCGCAGGCAAGCGGTGACGCCCCCGAAGACACGCTGACTAAGACGCCAGCGCAATGTGGTGGGCAGGAGGCCCAGCACGCCCTCTGCGGCCACAGTGGCCATCAAGGCCAGAGGCGTGTCCCAACGGCGGCCCAAGCGGTACACGCTAGTGCGGTCAAAACCGTGTTGTCGCCCCAGTTCCGCGATCTCGCGGTACGTCCACTCATGCATGTGAAACCCCTCCGCAGTGTGGGAAAAGTAGCGCGAAATATCATGCGGCCCTGAAAAAGAATGCGGAGTGTCCAGCACATACAGCCCACCGGGCTTCAGCACACGCGCGACCAGATCCAGATGCACCGGCACATCCTCCGGGTGTAGATGCTCCAGGAACTGATAGCTGAAAGCCACGTCCACAGAGGCAGGGGGCAGATCAAGGTGAAAGCCATCGAAGACCACGAGCTTAAAGTTCTCCATCACTGGCGCGTCAGGCGCACGCTGGTCAGAAATGTCAGCCGCATAGACCTGGCGCACCTGCCGCGCCACCTCGTAAGCCAGACGACAGTCGCCGGGCGCGACCTCCATAAAAACAGTCTCCGGCCGCAGGCAGTGGCGCAGGATGCTCATTCGCGCCTGCACACTGCGGCGTGACTCCTCCGGACTCTCCCGCCGGTGTAGGCGCGGATGGTCGGGCACACGTGCGAAAAGCTCATCGTAAAGCCTGCCAAAGAGGCTCACCCGCTCCTCACGACTGCTGGCACGGACCTGATCGGCCAGGGATTTCTCCACCAGATAATGATTGCGCAACTGCTCGACCGTGCGGCCGGTCTTTGAAATATCGCGGATAGGCTGTACCAGAGCAGACATGAGGATCAGAAAGCGATGAAGTTTGTCATGATGCGCTCCCAGATATAGAGCACCACACCGAGAGCCGCTAGGCACATGATTAAATCCGTCACGGAAAGCCGCTGCCAAGGCATCGCCACAACTGGCCCGGTCCCCTCGTCGTCTCCGTCTTCGGCGCCAATCTTTGCATCCTCTTTTTGCTCATCTGGGGCAGAGGCGGCCACAGCCGTGCTGCTCCAACTGCGCTCAGGGAGCGTCGCCGCCGCTCCTGCACCGGCCATGACAGGAATACCCATAGCCAGCCACTGGAGGGCGGCGGCAGGCGCAGGCCGGACCTCCGGCTCAGGCTCAGCTTCCTCCTCCTCAATCCCAGTGCGGCGGCCCGTGAGCAAGCGGTGAAATGCAGCCACAGCCCCGGCGAGCAGAAAATAATCCGTGTGGTAGGCGCGGTCAATCATCCACGCAGAGGCGGCAAAGGAGGTCGTGAGTGACAACAGCGCCCGTTGGGAGCGCTCCATCATCTCATCCTCAGGATCAGGTCGTGCCTGGAAAAGCGTGCGACCATTGGCATAAAAAATGGCGACGAAGAAAAATAAGCCCACAAAACCCAGGTCCGCACCCACATTCACATACGAGCCGTGAGTGGCCTTGCGGATGAGGCCATAGTCCTCCGTGTCCACCCAGGCCTCAAACTTCTTCCACCCTTCACCCGTGAAGGTAGAAGTCATGGCATTATGAGCCATCTGCCAGATAATGAGGCGACCGGAAATCCCCGCCTCCTTATCATCCAGCGTCTCCATGCGCGGTAGCATCTTCAGCGCCGCCACGCCCATCGTCATGATCACCAACAGGGTGAATAACTGCACGACTTTCGGCTTGCGGAAGATCAGCGAGACCGTGACCGCCGCCGCACCGCAAATATAGGCACCTTTTGATTGAGTTTGATAAACGCACTCAGCTGCCACCCAAATGATCGCAAAGCCCAGCAGACGCAGCGGCACGGGTCGCTTCCAGATCAGCCAAATGTAGGCCAGCGGGATCACCGCCACCACGCCATGCCCCAGGGAGTTCGGGTTGTTATAAAGCCAAGTGTTCAGCGTCAGGCGCCCGAGGAACTCAGCCGTCATCGCTGCAGAGCCAGGTGCCAACTCAAAATTGTAATAGGTCGAAAGCCCGAACACAGCAACTACAGACAAGCCCGCCACCCAGCAGGAAATGAAGGTGGAAAGCCTTTCACGCGAGTTCAAAGCGATGGTCGTGATGTAATAAAAGGCCGCGAAGGGAAACATGGCCTTCGCCATGGCAAAATAGTCCCCTGTGGTCCAAATGATCCACAGCAAGTACGCAGCCACCAACCAGTCAGTCGGACTGCGGAAAAAGCTGTTCAGGGACATGCCATCATGCTTTTTCGCCACGCCAATGATCGCCGCGAGCATGATCCAAGTCATGAAGCCAACGCCGGACATGCCGGACATCCAGTCCTGCGGACGGATCAGCCAGAAAAGAATCGAGAGGCAGATGGCGACAAAATCCATGCGATTGAAAACTATCGCTGCTAACAGCGCAGAGACTGAAATTACCAATTCAAAGGGATATCAGACTTACAGACCCGCCAACCGCTGAAGGTTTCTACTGTCAGGCGGTCACCGCCTCCGGCATCTCCTCCGCGTATGAAGGATCATAATACTTCGGATAATAGGACGAATAATAATAGTAGTTCTCCACCTTCGAGAGGTCCACGCCGTTGAGAACCAGACCATAAATCGGCGTCTGCGTGCCTTGGAGCACCTCCAGTGCGGTGAGGATGTCACGCTGTGTAGTTTGTTCAGCCCTGACAACAAATAATGCACCGTCAACACAGCGGCTGACCATCAGAGAGTCCGCCAATCCCAGGAGCGGCGGCGTGTCAATAATGATGCGGTCATAAGTCTTGCGCAGATCATTGATGGTGTTGATGAAGGAATCTGTGCCCAGCGCCTCGTACCGCGGCAGGGACTGCTTACCGCGAGTCAGCACTTCCAGAGTGGGCAGCTTTGTCGGCAGCACGGCATGGCGCATGGTAGGAATTTCCCCGGACAAGAAGCCGCTCAAGCCACCGTTCTGCTCGATCTCCAGCAGCCGATGCAAACGGCCTCGACGTAAGTCCGCATCAATCAGGAGAGTCCGCTGGTCGGCCTCCGCAAATGAGCGCGCAAGCATGCTGCTGACCACCGTCTTCCCCTCACTAGGGCGCGAACTGCTGACCATAATGACCTGGCAGCGGTTGTCTCGCGCCACATGCAGAGGAATACTGCAACGGATGATGCGGAAGGTCTCCCCGACATTGACATCTTCACGCGAGTTCAAAGAGCTACGATCTGGGATGAGCTTGAACAAATTCATGTCCTTGACCAAGGGGACCACACCGACGGCATGCAGACCGGTCAGCTTCTCAGTCTCCGTCACCAGAGAGGTGGTGGAACGCAGCTTTTCCAGACCGAAGCTGCCGGCCGCAGCAGCACCGATACCCAGGATCAAGGCGTACATCAGCAGCTTTTGCTTGCTTGGAGAGATGGGCACGTCGTCCCGCATCTTTGTAAAGCCTTGGAAGTCAAATTCCACCTTCATGTCAATGCCAGTATGCTCCATGGCCGCGAGACGCTTTTTGAGGTCACCGTACGCGTTCTCCCAAAACACGTTACCACTTGTCATCAGCGAGAACTCCTGCCGGTACTTGTCAAAATCGTTCAGCACCCGGCGGTAGTCCGGCATCTTCTTCTGCAACTCATCGAAGCGCTCCTTCAATTGCTCCTTCTCCAAGCGGAAAGATGTTATAGCCGTGCTGCGCTCACTATCCATGGAAGCGGTAAGCTGCTGAATCTTCTTGTCCAAAGTTCTCATCATCTCATGTCCGGGCAGATAGATTTTTGCCGCCTGCTGCCTTTCCTGCAAGGCAGAGCGCAGATCACGTTCGGTCGTCTCCCAGGGGTCGAGTTCTTCGACCATGGACGGCACCACGATCAGCGGCGCTGTCCCGCCTGTGGGGTTCACAGGCTGGTCGGAAGTGATGCTGGCCGTCGTGTTCGCAGGCACCGTTGCCTTAGCCACCAAATTGTCCCGCATGGACTGGCGCATGATCGTACCCACCGGCACCGGCGTGCCGCGGAATTTCTTGATGAGGGAGAGCACCTCCACCGTCGGCAGCCCTTCCTTGGCAATCATGTTCTCCACTAGATCCATTGAATCGAGCCGGGTTTTAATGGTAAGCATCTCGCTGGGCACGGACTCAATGCCGTTGTTTGCCACATACTGCTCAATGAGCCTGTTATCCTCCTCGAATTTCTGCTTGGCATCCTGCTCTGAGGCGATGCGATCACGCAGTCGGTTCATCTCCTCGCCGTAGCCTTCAATCGCAGCCTCACGATGCTTCGCGCGCTGCTCCAGAGAGAATCTGCGGTAGGCGCGGATCATTGCCTGCGGGACATCATGGACCAGCTTCGGCGTGTAGGCGTACACCTCAAACTGGAGCAGATTCCCTGGCAGGATGCCGGCGCGCACGCTCGGAATGAACTTATCGCGGATCATCTCATAATTTCCCACTGTGCTCACAAGTCCGAGTTCTTTCGCCGTTTGCTCCAGAAGCCAGCGGGAATTAAAGGCGGCGATCAATTGGTAGCTGACCTGCGCGTAGCGCCCGCGTCCCTGAACATCACTGGTCTCCGAAGTCAGAGGCAGCGTAAGATTGGTAAAGGCCACCAGGGAGCGCGAATAGAAGGTCGGCGTGCCGTAGGTGTAGTAAACCAAGGATGCCACCAGCCCAAGCAGAAACAGAAGCGTGGCAATCTTCCAATACTTCACGAACCGCGTGGCGTAGTGGAAGATGTCCTGAAAGGTGAGGATGAATTTGCTTTTCTTGGCCATCTGGGTTGGGGGGGCTGGAAACCGGTTACAATCAAAGTCATGCGGCCTAGGCTCGCAATGCGTTTAGAATCCGATGAGCTTTTGCGGCACCACCAGCATGTCACCATCCTGCAAGGGCAGGTCCGGCACTCCACCCTTCTCGATCCGGGTGAAATCCAGCGGAATGCGAGCACTCTTGCCGGAAGCATCCTTGCGCAGCACATAGCTTTTTTTCTTGTTAGCAAATGGGGTAAAGCCACCTGAATCCATGATGGCTTGGAAGGCAGTTACCTGACCGTTGCCCACGAAAGGAATGAGCACTCTGCCTGATTTGGCGACATTACCGGAGAGATAGATGGTCAGACCCGCAGACACCGCCCCATCGCCAGCTCCGCGTCGAACTGGATCAGCAATCACTGTAGCCTTTGTCAGCTGATTAGTTTCAAGCGCCTGCCTGATAGCTGCCTCAACCTGGCCCAGGGTCATGTTCAGCACAAGAATTCGGCCCGCTTTTGGGATAATGATGTCACCGCTGGGGCGGACGACGTAGAGTCCGTTAAACGAATTGTCCTCCAGGACAAAGATGTCAATCGCATCACCCACACTGGTCTTGTAACCCTGAGTGCCGATGTCGTCTCCACGCCTTGGCACGGGCATCTCAACTCCTGAGTCCAGATCACCGTTCCCCGTGCCCGCGCATCCAGTGGCTAGCAGGCTGAGGCCGAAGCCGAGAACCAGCATTTTTGCGCCAGATGCTATCAGGCTTGCGTGGCGCTGGTTAGAGTGGGTGGTATTACTTTCAAGTTTTGCTGGAGGCTGGGTCATATTAAGGACTGGCACATTGCACATAGGACTGGCCCGGACAACTGATGTTTGATCCGGTTTTGCCTCCCGTTGTTAGTTCATAACGGCAGTGCAGCCGCGTTAGAACTGCTTGATGACACCCATGAACAGCACATGCTCAGAAAAGTTATCCGCAGCCGTTGTTCCAGAGCCAGCGTGCTGATACTGATACATAATCTGACCCGCCAGCGATTCGCCAAAGCGGTGCATGTAGGTGGCTCGGTAAGTCCAGAGTTCCCATCCGCGTTTGATGTCATCCAAATCCACATTGTCATAGGCGGTGAGCAATGTGAGGTTGGAATTCGGTGAGAAGTTCACAGTCAGGTAACCCCCAGCGGAGAAAGACGAGCGGTCAGATCTGCCCGGACCTCCAATGAACTGAAGATCAGCCTGCTGAGCGAAGAGCGCACCCGTAACTCTGGCACCCATCTGCTGGCTGATGAAGTAACGCACATAGTTAGCGAGGTACTGGGTTCCAAATCCATTGTCAGTCGGAGCGCGTCCCGCCTCAAAACCGTGATTCGTGTAGGGTCCGAGTTTTTGACGGAAGCCCATCGTAGCGATCCAAGTATCATCATCACCGCGCCGGTCGAGGTCAGTCCAAAGCCAACCTGCCTGGGCATACGCAATCATGTTGAAATTGAGCTGCGCATTGACACCAGCAACGACGTGTTGATACCAGGTGATGAAATCATCCGTCGAGCGAATTTGATAATAGGCGTATGGCGTTAGGAAGGGACTCTCTTTCAAAATTACAGCTCCAGCAGTATTCCAAGCGTTGGCGTGATTGAAATCACTGTCCCAATTGTCGAGGCGGTTGTAGAAAAGGCCGGTGCGGAGGCCATCACCATGCCTGCCGTTGAGGCTGAAGCCGCCGTAGTTGCCGTAGGAAACTCTGTCGGAACCGAATAGACGATCATTGAGGGCGAAGTTGTCATTGCCCGTCACATCGAACTGCTGACTACCAAAACCACCAAACTGGTAGCGACCAACTCGATCAACTGGAGTTGTATCCATGAAACTGGCCTGAATATTGACAAACTCGTCTAGCAATGAGGAATTCTGAAAAAAGGCGCGAAACTGATCGTAAATAGTGAAGTCCCAATTGTTGAGCGGCACAGAGTAAGCGAACTGGAGAAGCGTCTGTGGAGCGATCCACCCTCCAAGTCCAAAGAATGGATTGCCGAAAGCCCAGCCAACCTCGTTTTCAAAGGGCAAGTAATACACAGAAGGCTGCAGAACAAACGCAAACCGGTCGGTGATATAGGTCGTCATCCGCGCGCCCGCCCAGATGATGCTAGCCCAGTTGTCAGTGCCTACGTTGTTGGGGTTGTAGCCAAAAGGATTGCCTTCATATTCCGAGTACAACACACCAGCCCCGGCATAGATGTTGTCGAGATAGAACGGCCCGATGCGCAGTCCGATCCACTGATTTGCGGCAGGCCGCTGCTGACCGTAAACATGAGGTGCGAGACCACCTGGACCCCTGAGGCCCAACGTGCCTTCAAGTGAGACGCCGCCAGAACCTGGGTCATTGAATGATCTCCAGGCACCAAAAGAGGTAGTTCTGCCGATGAAGGACTCAGCCTCAGCAATGGTCCCGTTCATAACTTCCACATTATCAAAAGTGGCATTTACGAGCGGATTGTTGGTGACACCGCTGTAGGCACCTTCAGCGTAGTTGTAGTTTCCGCTTTGTCCTACAACGCCGAACCCTCCGGTCTGGGCAGAAACCTGCCCGGAAATAAGGAACGAGGCGCAAGGTACTGCAATAAGCAGAGTGGAGAGGATGGTGTGTGGCTGGCTACGTTTCATGGTCGGGAATCCATGTTGAGTGTTAGTTGCGTCTGAGAAAAAGTTGCGCAGTGGTTTAGCGGGGACGGGCAGCACCCGCTTTCGGCTTGGTCTTGGCATCATGCTGTCGCCACGAAAATGCTGACTTCCAGTCTGCTGTAAGCAATTCAAAGAGGGCATATAACACTCCACCGGCCACCGGCACTGATCCAAATGTCAGCCATGCCGCCTTCCAAACTCCCGACTTCTGGCGCCCAAGAATATCGAAAATCATCACCGCCCATACGATCGCCCAGACTGATGCACAGACAATCAACACCAGAACGGAGACATTCTGCGGAGCCATATTGATGATGTTCAGAAAAATTTTACGCATGGACTAATTTCGGGATGTCAGTCGAATGTGAAAACACAAAAAGAATTGTATGGTAATAGCTTTACGGTCTAAAGAAAATAGATTTCAAAATTCAGAGCCTAAATTTGCGAGGCAGACGTGTAACCGATGGACGTTGTAGTTGTCAAACCAAGATGCGTTCACATTGGCAAAATGTGCGCTGATTTCATGCCAAGGCGTCATTTTCATTTAGCAGAAACCCTGTCATCACAGATCGTATAATTGAATCGCCAAACTGATAGATGACTCGCGTTGACTGCCCCTCAGGCGTGAATTAAGGACATCAGATGACTTCAATCTTCCAAAAAAACAGGCGTGGCCTGACCATTCTTGAGGCTATTTCCCTTCTCATCGTCTGCCTGCTTCTTCTGATTGTGGCCGTGCCCGTCACTCTCACCCGCATGGGAATGCTGAAAGCCCCTGTGCAAGTGGGGGATGAGCAGTCCACTACCCCCATGCCTGAACCTGCCCCTGCTCCTGCCTTCCCAAAACCTGAGCTGCCCAAAATCATCCTGCCAGATGAATCAAAGACGACTGTCCCCGCCGCCGCTCCAGGTCGCTAAGCCTTAACGGGAGAACCTGCCTTCGTCCCGTATGACGCCAGATGTGCCTGCCCCTAAGCACTCTAAAGGCCAGCGGCGTAGGCGCAGGCGGCCTAGCCCTGATGAGTTGCTGCTTTTGAATCGAATCGAATCCAGGGTTCAATCTGCCGAGGATAACTCCGGGGATTCAGTTGCCACCACTGGGTATCCTATGTCCGCACAGGAAGCCCCGTCGGCTGCTCAGTTGCTGCGAAAGCTGTACCTTCTCTGTCGCCTCGCCTTTCGAGTCGTGGTACTGATTTACCTGCTGGCGCTCCTTCTACTCATGATCGGGATGCATGTCTGGGGACAGACCAATCTGACCACCGCCGCCCTCATGTTCCTGCCGCAATGGGTTTGGATAGCCCCGGCCTTCATGCTCATCCTACCCGCCCTGGTTCTGGACTGGAAAAGTGCGCTACTCCTGCCAAGCATCATCATCTGGTACATTCTCGGACATCTCGGCTACCAGTTGCGCGATGACCCCCCGCCTGACGTGTTAAAGCCCTTGGACACCATCCGCGTTCTGACCTGGAACCGTGGCCAGGGAAAAGGAGCCTCCCTCCAACCGCTCAAAAATGAACTGCGACCAGATTTCATCCTACTACAAGACGCAGGCACAGCCGCTTACTACAAAGGCAACAAAGACTACGCCGAGTTCCGCGAGGTCTCTGGTGCAGGCGAATTCGTCTTGCTCAGCCGCTGGCCCGTCCTCAGTGCCGAACTGCTCGCCTTTGCTAAAAGACGCAACCACCCTGGTGCCACTCAACCAACGGCAGCACGTTTCGTCGTCGCTGCCGCAGGCAAACGTTGCGTCATTTACAGCGTCCACTTGCCCAGCCCGCGTGATTCCTTGAACTCCTACCGTGGCGGTGCCTTCCTCTGGGGCATCATCGGTCTCCCCGGCACACCGTGGGAGGCCAAGAAGCAGTTCTACCAACAGTTCTGGGACGAGCAGATCAGGCTCGCCCGCGAAATCAGCGACCGCGCTTCCCACGAGCACGCCCCCGTCATCATCGTGGGCGACTTCAATTCCCCCAGCTTCGGCCCCGTCCACCGCATGTTCACCAGCTTCCTCCAAGATACCCACCAGCACGCCGGCAGCGGCTTTGGCAATTCTTTCCCTGGCGTCACGAACAACCCCCTCGCCCTCTTTCAGCCCTGGCTCCGCCTCGACCAAATCTTCGCCTCTGCAGACTGGCACATCACACGCAGTTCCCCCCGCCAGGTTCCCGCTCAGCACTTGCCAGTCTTTGCCGAAATGCGCCTCCTCCCCAGCACACCTGCGTCCGGCATCCCCATTCCTGATAACCTCCCCGACATTCCCGACCTCCCTACCCCGGCAGCTCCGCCCTAAATGTCCGCCTCTCCGCCGCTCCATCTCCTCTGGGTCAATGTCCGCCTCCTTCACCCCCTGAACGGCGGCGACCGCATCCGCACCTACCACATGCTGCGGCAGATGAAAAAGCACTGCCGCATCACCTACCTCTGCCCACGCACCCCACAGGACACGCAGGAGGCACTCGATCAGGCCACGGAATATTGCGACGAACTCCGCACCTTTCCCCACGATCCTCCGCGCGGTGGCAGCCCGCGTTTCTACGCCAGCGTGCTCTGGAACTGCCTCACCGGCACCCGCCCCTTTGCCTCTCAGAAATACTTTTCCACCCAAGCCCGCTCGCTCATCCAGTCCGCCCTCTCTGGACAAAAGTACGATCTCATCATCGCAGACTATCTCATGTCGTGGATTCACTTTTGCGACCTCATGCCCCCGCCAGCCATCCCCACCATCGTCTTCCAGCACAATGTCGAATCCCTCATCTGGCAGCGCCATACCGAGGCCGCTGGTAATCCCCTCCGCCGCCTGATCTGCCGCCGCGAATGGCAGCTCACCCGCGCCTTCGAGGACCACGTCGGCATAAATGCCTCTGGCCAGATCGCCGTCTCTAAGGACGAGCAGCGTATCTTCCGCGATGAGCGCGGCATGAAAAACGTCCTCGGCTGGGTGCCCACTGGCGTGGATTGCGACTACTTCACGCCCAGCACTGCCACCGCGCCCACCCTCGCCTTTCTCGGCAGCATGGACTGGCACGCCAATGTGGATTCGGTGACGCACTTCATCCGCCACAGCTACCCCAGCATCAAGTCCCGCTGCCCAGACGCCAAAGTCATCCTCATCGGCCGCAATCCCACCCCCGCCATCCGTGCCCTCGCCGCCGAGGACGCCTCCATTGAGGTCACCGGCACCGTGGACGATGTCCGCCCCCACCTCGCCCGTGCCTCCATCATGATCCTACCCCTCCGTGTCGGCGGTGGCACCCGCATCAAGGTCTTCGAGGGCATGGCCGCAGGTCTCGCCCTCGTCTCCACCCACATCGGCACGGAAGGGTTGCCAGTCGTGGACGGCCAGCACGCCCTTCTCGCCGATGAACCCGCCGCCTTTGCCGATGCCGTCGTTTCTCTGATCCAAAACGACACCCGCAGGCAGCAGATGGCTGCTCATGCCCGCGACTGGGTTCGCGCGAACTTCAGTTGGGAAACCGCCGCGCTGAAGTTCCTTGATCTCAGCCGCCGTGCGCTGCCTTCGGGCCAGGGCGAATAAGTCGGCGCAGACTTACCCCGCCATCGCTGTCAAGCCTGACACGAGAACAATAGTTCCTCACAAACTGCGCTCCCGAGTTGCCTGCAGTGGCCCTCTCGCTACCTCACGCATCCCAACCCCGAATCTCGAAAACTTTCCCCCATGTCTGCCGCCAGCGAACTCAACATCAACATCGCCCACGTCGAACGTGTCGCCAAAGAACTCGGCCTGCGCGCCATCCAAGTTGGGGCCACGGCCCAACTCTTCGCCGGTGGGGCCACGGTGCCTTTCATCGCGCGGTATCGCAAAGAGGCCACCGGCTCTATGGATGAAGTGCAGATTCTCGCCGTGAAGGAGCGCATGGAGGCGCTAGTGGCCCTGGATGACCGCCGCGCTGCCATCATCAAGTCACTCGAAGATCGCAAGCTGATGACCGACATCCTGCGTGCAAAGATCGAGAAGGCCGAGACGATCACCACGATGGAGGACATCTTCGCCCCCTTCCGTCCGAAGCGCCGCACCCGCGCCACCATCGCCAAAGAAAAGGGTCTGGAGCCGTTGGCGGATTTCATCGAAGCGAATTTGCTCACCAGCGGCGTGAAGCTCGACGACGAGGCCGCCAAGTTCATCAACCTCGATCACGAGACCGAAGAGCTTCGCGTCAAGGATGCCAGCGACGCTCTGAGTGGAGCGCGCGACATCATCGCCGAACGCATCAGCGACAACGCCGAGGCCCGCGCGGCATTGCGCAAACTGTTCGCAGAGCAAAGCACCGTCGTCTCCAAGGTCATGTTCGGCAAAGAGACCGAGGCCGAGGCCCAAAAGTTCCGCGATTACTTCGACTGGTCAGAGCCGCTCAAGACCATCCCGTCGCACCGCATGATGGCCATTCGTCGCGGTGAAAAAGAAGGCTTCCTGCTCATGCGCATCACACCACCGGAAGACAGCGCCGTGCAGATCATCAGCAACCTCTTTGTCAAAGGCGGCAACGCCTGCACCGACCAGATGAAGCTCGCCTGTGCCGACAGCTACAAACGCCTGCTCAGCTCCAGCATGGAGACCGAAGCGCGCCTCGAATCCAAGAAGAAGGCCGACACCGAGGCTGTGCGTGTGTTTGCAGACAACCTCCGCGAACTGCTCCTCGCCGCGCCCCTTGGCCAGAAGCGCGTGCTCGGCATTGACCCCGGCTTCCGCACCGGCTGCAAAGTCGTCGTGCTCGATGCGCAGGGCCAGCTCATGTTCAATGATGTGATCTATTTGTTAGGCGAGGGCAACAGCCTGATGCAGGCAAAGACGCTCGTGATGAACCTGATCGAGCGTTACAAGATTCAGGCCATCGCCATCGGCAACGGCACCGCTAGCCGCGAGACGGAGACCTTCATCAACAAGATTGGCATCCCAAAAGGCATCCCGGTGCTCATGGTCAACGAAAGCGGTGCCTCCATCTACAGCGCGAGCGAAGTCGCGCGCGAGGAGTTCCCCAATCACGATATCACCGTGCGCGGTGCCGTATCCATCGCGCGGCGTCTCATGGACCCACTGGCGGAGTTGGTGAAGCTCGATCCCAAGTCCATCGGCGTCGGTCAATACCAGCATGATGTGGATCAGAACCAGCTCAAGAGCAGCCTGGACAACGTCGTCATCAGCGCCGTGAACGGCGTAGGTGTCGAGGTGAACACAGCCAGCAAGCAGCTCCTCAGTTACGTCTCCGGCCTCAACAGCACCCACGCCGCGAACATCGTCACCTTCCGCAACGAGAACGGCCCCTTCAAGACTCGCAAAGAATTGCTCAAAGTCCCGCGTCTTGGCGACAAAGCCTTTGAGCAGGCCGCCGGCTTCCTGCGCATCCGCGATGCCGTGCATCCGCTCGACTCCAGCGCCGTGCATCCCGAACGCTACCCGCTGGTGGAAAAAATGGCCGCCGACCTCGGCTGCACCGTCGCCGATCTCATGCAACGCGCCGACCTGCGCCAGAAGCTCGATTTGAAAAAGTATGTCAGCGAGGAAGTCGGCCTACCAACGCTCCAGGACATCCTGAACGAACTTGCCAAGCCCGGTCGTGACCCGCGCAAGCAGTTCGAGGTTTTCAACTTCGCCGAAGGCGTGAACGACATGAAGGATCTCACCGTCGGCATGAAGCTCCCCGGCATCGTCACCAACGTCACCGCCTTCGGAGCCTTCGTGGACATCGGCGTGCATCAGGACGGCCTTGTCCACGTCAGCCAGCTCAGCGACACTTTTGTCCGTGATGCGGCGGAGGTCGTGAAAGTCGCGCAAAAGGTCATGGTAACTGTGACCGAAGTGGACATCCCGAGGAAGCGCATCGCACTCAGCATGAAATCCAAGCCGGACTTTGAGAAGAAGGCCGGCGGCGGCGGGCCACGTCCGGCCGGAGCACCCGCAGGCGGTCAAGGCGGCGGTCAGCGCAGCTTCGGTGGTGGGGATCGCAGCCGCTCCAGCGCCGGTGGCATGGGCAATCCCTTCGGCGGTGGTGGTAGCGGAGACTGGTTCACCGCAGCAGCGCAGAAGGGGAAGAAGTAGCCTCCCGCCGATGCTTGTAGAGCGATAACAAGTCTTTGCCATGCATCAGCATTCCCGGTTTAGGATTACCTGCCATTGCATTCCGGGAATTATTCATTGCGAGTCTGTTACCTTCCATTGCATCCAGCTAATGCAGGATTGCGAGAGAGATAGTGGCGATTGCGTTCCGGTAATTTATTCTTGCAAGGGTCTTCGTGTCGGTTGTGACAGGCTTTTTCAGCCATTTTCATGCCATGAGTTCTTCTTCAGTCAGTGCGGTGACGGCTCAAGTTAAGTCCTCCTTCGTCGCGCCGGAGGGGGGCGATCCAGCGGGTGTGCCCTCCAGACCGTAGAGGCGCGGGAACGAAGTCGCTAGAAAGGTTCGGCGAGAACGCTGATGAGCACGATTTTCTCAAAGGGCTGACAAGGCTGCGGCCACAACCTGGGCGGTTTGTTCGAGGTCGTCGGGGCTGTGGGCGAGGCTGATGAAGCCGGTCTCAAACTGGCTGGGGGCAAAATAGACGCCGTGTGCGAGGCAGTGGTGGAAAAATTTGCGGAAGGCGGCGAGGTCGGACGTCTTGGCGTTGGCGAGGTTATGGACTTCGTTTTCGGTGAAGAAGAGGCAGAACATGCTGCCCTTGCGATACCAGCGGTAGCCGAGGCCTTTCTTATTGAGGACGTCGAGCACGGCATCTTCCATGATCTTGCCGATGGCTTCGAGCTGGGCGTAGCCGTTTTTCTTTTCGATTTCGCGAAGCTGTGCGAGACCGGCTGCGAGGGCGACGGGATTGCCGCTGAGGGTGCCAGCCTGGTACACGGGGCCGAGCGGGGCGAGGTGGTCCATGATGTCTGCGCGCCCACCAAAGCTACCTACAGGCAGCCCACCGCCGATGACTTTGCCGAGGCAGGTGAGGTCGGGCGTGATGCCCTCCAGCTCCTGCACGCCGCCTTTGGCGAGGCGAAAGCCGGTCATCACTTCATCAAAGATGAGCAGCGTGCCGTGCTTTGCTGTGATGTCGCGCAGCTTTTGCAGGAAGCCGGACTTTGGGAGAATGAGACCAGCATTGGCGGGGTAAGGCTCGACGATCAGAGCGGCGATCTCATGCCCGCTCTTTTCAAACAACTCCTCCAACGCGGCCTCGTCATTGAAGGGAAGCACAGAGGTCAACTCCGCAAAGGCAGCAGGCACCCCAGCGCTGTCGGGATGACCGTGGGTGAGGGCACCGCTGCCGGCAGCGACGAGGAGGCTATCTGAGTGGCCGTGGTAGCATCCGTCGAACTTCACGAGGCGGTCCCTGCCCGTGAAGCCGCGTGCGAGCCGGATGGCGGACATGGTGGCCTCTGTGCCGCTGCTGACCATGCGCACTTTTTGGACGGATGGCACCCACTCGCAGATCGTGCGCGCCATTTCGACTTCATAGGGATTTGGGATGCCGAAGCTCACACCTTCTTTGGCTGCGGTGTGGATGGCCTCGATCACGCACAGCGGGGCATGACCGAGGATGGCCGGCCCCCAGGTGCCTACATAATCAATCATCTCCCGCCCATCCACATCCCAGATGCGGCAGCCTTTGGCGCGGCGCACAAAGAAGGGATCGCCGCCGACATTGCGGAAGGCCCGCACGGGGGAGTTCACGCCGCCGGGGATATACTGTTTGGCGAGGTCGAAGAGCTTGGAGGATAGGGGGCCGTTGGACATGAAGGAATCCGATACGCGGAGGCAGTGTGGAGTCGAATAAAAGGTTTCCCTGTGGCGTGGGAGTTTGCTACTCTCTCACTCGTCATGAAAACGATCCTCCTCGGCATGGTGTCCGCCGCCCTTGTTGGCGTGAGTCTTGATGCGTCCGCCCAGCTTTCGCCTTCGCGCAGATCATCGCTACTGACACCTGAGCCGGGCACGATGGATGTGGAGGATATTTTGAAGAAGCCGATCATGCTCAAGGTAATGCAGGAGTCGCCCATCTACTCGCGTTCCAAGCTGCAGCAGGCACTAGGGTCTATGGCACCGGGCACATTGGTGAAGCTGGTGGGTCTCTCAGACACAGCCTACCGGGTGCGCGGGCGGGCGCGGCATGGGGATGTCTCGGGCTGGATGCGCATGTCGGACCTGCTGTCCCCGGACCCGAATTTAGTGCCTAACCTAAAGAAGTTGCACGACCGTCAGAAGCTGGTGGAGGAGTTGATCGCCGCCCATAAGCTGGCACTGGGCATGACTAGTGAGGAAGTGCAGGCCAGCATGGGCAAGCCGGATCGAAAGTCGAGCAAGCTGAGCACTGCGGGGATGGTGGAGAAGCTGGAGTATGTAGTCTATGACAAGATACCGCAGTACAACACCACGCTGGACGCCTTTGGCAGGCCAGTGCAAACAGTCGTTTATATAAAGGTGGAGACGGGCAGCCTGAGCGTGAATCTTAAGGACAATGTGGTGGAGAGCATTGAGGAGTCGAAGGGTAATCCGCTCGGCGGTGGTGGCGTGAAGATCGTGCCTGGCCCTGTGATTTTTGGCTTCTGATGTAAACCGAATTTTGCTACTCGGTCACCGGGTGTCAAACCGAGTTGGAAAACTCGGTTTACTGCATTGCGCGCAGAGCCTCACGAATGAGCTTGTCGGGGGATAGACTGGAATCGAATCCAGGTTGCTTGACGAGATCGTTTACGGTTTTCTGCGCCTCACTCTGCTTGTAGCCGAGCGCGATGAGGCCGAGCACGGCATCGCTCATGGCTTCCTGTTTCGGATCATGTGTGCCGCGAGCTACCTGGGCGGCCTGCCAGGCATCTACGACGCCTACTTTGTCTTTCAGTTCCAGCACTATTCGTTCGGCAGTTTTTTTGCCCACGCCTTTGATCCGGGCCAGTGCAGCGGTGTCGTTGCGGATGACAGCATCTTTGAAGGCAGGCACGGGCATGCCGCTGAGCACGGAGAGCGCCATCTTTGGCCCGATGCCGGAGACGCGGTCAATCAGCAGGCGAAAGAGATCCTGTTCATCGCCAGTGAAGAAGCCGAACAAAAGATGCTCGTGCTCCGTGACATGATGATGGGTGAGCAGTGTGACCTCCGCACCTTTCTGCGGCAGACGATCAAAGGTAGTTAGCGGAATGTTCACGGCATAACCCACGCCGCCGACATCCACGATGGCTTTGTTCGGCATGGCTTCGACGATTTTTCCACGGAGAAAGGCGATCATGCGGGTATGTGTAGAACGGGTTTTCAGCCCGTTCACGGTGAATCCGCCGCAGGTGACGACTTTCCAACTCGCCAAGCGCGGTAACGCTCTGCAAAATCTGCGGTTCGTGCATGTCGCGCCTCTTCTGAATGAAACACACTCTTTCTGCTCTGCTTCTCGTCACCGCCAGCCTACAGGCCCAGGACACGCCGCGTCTTGAGACACTGCTCATGCTGCCAGAGCCGCGCGCACTGCGCACTGAACGGTCCATCGTGCCGCGTCATGCTGAAAAGACGGTGCTTTCTCCGGCGCGAGAGGTCGCCAGGGCACCTGGCATCGAGACTTATTCAAAGGAGGACTTCCAGCGTGTCGGCCTCAGCCCGGAGACGTTTGCCCAGCGGGCGAAGAAGGTGGCCGACCAACTGCTGGCGACGCTGAAACCGGACCTGATCAAGGGCGACAAAGGACAGGTGCTCTACGCGGTGTACCTCAGTGAGCGCCCGGTGATGGCCTCGCTGCTGATCGCGCCGAGTCTGCCGCGAGTCTTTCGTGAGTTGTTCGGCAATGAGTTATGGATAGCGCTGCCGGACAGGCACGCGCTTTACGTTTTCCCGGCTAAGGCGGCGGCGCTGGAGGAATTCGTGGCCGATTTGGAGGAGCGCTACAAGGGTGATCCCCATGCTGCGAGTCCAGAAGTCTTCTCCATCAAAGCTGGCGAGGAGCTATGCGTGGTGGCGGCATTTGCAGAGTAATCCCACGCAAAAACGCGGAGCCAGGCGACCTGGCTCCGCATAGGTGTGTGGATCGAACGGCTTAGCTGATCTTCGGCAATTCGAAGCCAACAGCGTACTCGCCAGCCGCGATTTTGTTGGCTTCTTCAGCGAACTCGCCGGTGAACTTTTCAGTGACCGGATCGAAGTCCAGCCAAGGACCGACGGCGGCCATATCGGCTTTCATGTCAATCTGGTTGGCTTCCAGGTTTTCCACGAAGTGGTCAAAGGTTTCCAGCGCAGCCTTGCTGTTGCTGAGGCGCTCTTTGATCTCTTCGTTGCTGTGCTGCTTGCCTAGGCGGTAGGAGGTGTTCGCCAAATGAGCCAGGGCGGCGGCATGGTAGCCGTGGGAGACGTGAAGCACGTCCTTGACCAGTTTGCCAGCACGCACGGACTCGATGAAGTTCAGCATGTGGTCCGGGCCTTCTTGGAAGTTATCGAACTTCTGGATAGGCTTTCCCTCATTGTCGTAAGCCTTTGATTCAGCGACGAATCCGCCTTCGCAGTGGATGACATTGCCAATGCGGGGACCAGCGGTCTTGCCATTGATGCGATAAACAGGCTCCAAGCCCTTGGTCCAGTTCATGTCCTTGAGCGGCAGGCCGCGGTTGTCGAACAGCAGCGGTGGTCCTTCGGCATAATCATAAAATGCCATCTGGTTGTTTGCCGTCTGGCCGTCGTCCTTATAACCCCAGCGTCCGCCGAAGCTCATCACACGCTTGGGCAGCATGGCTGGATTGCCGAGTGCCCAGCGGGCTACATCGAGCTGGTGTGGCCCCTGGTTGCCAATATCACCATTGCCGTAGGCCCACTGCCAGTGCCAATCATAGTGGAACTGGCTGCGCTGCACGGGCAGCATCGGCCGCGGTGCGGACCAGAGTTTGTAGTCGAGTGGACCTTGGCTAGCCTTGCCGTCCACGCCTTTGAAGGTGCCTGCGGCAAACATGCCGTCTTTGGCCTCGACGGGTGCGTCCACTTTGCCGATGCTCTTGCGTGCCTTGTAATTGATGCCACGGCTCAGCGTGGTCTTACCGATCTGGCCACTCTTTACGAACTCCATGGCGGCTGCCCAGCCGAGGTCGGAGCGGCGCTGCATCCCGTGCTGTACGACGAGACCCTTTTTCTCTGCGACTGCGGCAGCCTCGACGAGCCTGCGGCCTTCCCAAATATTGTGGCTGACGGGCTTCTCTACATAGACGTGCTTGCCATTGGCAATGGCGGTCATGGCGATGAGCGTGTGGCTGTGGTTCGGTGTGGCGATGGTCACGGCGTCAATGTCCGGATCGGCACAGCATTCGCGGAAGTCTTTGTACTCCTTCACCTTGATGTCCTTCTTGGCGAGGGACTGGACCTGCTTGGCCATGACATCGGCATCCACATCGCAGAGCGCGACGAGGCGCACCCCTGGGATTTTGAGCAAGCTGCTGATGTGGCCACCGCCGCGTGACTTGAAGCCGATGACGGCGACACGGACATCGCCGTTGGCACTAATGGGTTTTGCCCAGGTGGGCAGTGTGGCAAGACCGGCGGCTCCGGCTAGAGTGCCGCGCACAAAGGAGCGGCGTGAGGTGAGGTTCGTTTGCATGAAGCAGTGTTTGTTAGGTTGACAGAGTCTCCGCCGAGAGCGGAAATTCGTAGTTTACTAACAACGGCGCAGCTTCTGCAACCTTTCTCGAAGCCTGATTCTGAAAAGGGAACTTTTCGCCTAGGACTGCGTGGCTGATTACCGAATTGGTTGGTCTAACCAATAAAGTCAATCATTGAAAAAGTGCCGCCCCGTTGCACCTGCCTCGGTCTTGTTGTCCACTTCCCAGTACACATCCTCAAAGATGGCCTCTGGCACGGGATAGGGACTGGTTTTGGCAAACTCGGCAGAGGCTTCGGCTTCGGCCTGCGCGGCACGATCAATCTTTATCAATTCTTCCTCAGTCGCCACGCCTTCAGCTAGCAGATTGCGCTTCCAGACCTGAATTGGGTCATGCTCCTTCTGGTGGCGTTCCACTTCTTCCTTTGTGCGGTATTTCATTTTGTTCGCATCGGCGACAGAGTGGCCTTCCCAGCGGTAGGTGGTGATTTCCAAAAGAGTCGGCTTGCTCTCGTTGTGTGCACGCTCAATAGCCACCTGCACTCGCGCCCGCACATCATAAACGTCCTCGCCAATAAATTGATCCCAGGCCATGCCGTAACCCTCAGCACGCTTGGCCAGATTTTCACTGTAGGCTGAGGAGCGCTCCTGACTTGTGCCCATTGAGTAGCCATTGTTTTCGATCACATAAATCACTGGCAGATCCCATAGCGCCGCCAAGTTCAGGGATTCATGAAACGCACCCTGATTCACCGCCCCATCGCCCAAGAAGCACAGTGCCGCGCCTTTTAACCCACGATACTTTAAACCGTAAGCCAATCCCAAGCCCAGCGGCGTCTGACCAGCTACGATGCCGTGGCCACCCCAGTAATTTCTCTCCGGCGCGAAGTAGTGCATGGAGCCACCTTTCCCCTTCGAACATCCCGTCGCCTTGCCAAACAACTCCGCCATGCACTCGTCCATTGTCATCCCCACTCCTAGCGCGTGCGCATGGTCGCGATAGGCCGTGATGACATGATCGTTCGGCCCCATCAGCGAGACACAACCAATCGCAACCGACTCCTGTCCAATGTAAAGATGCAGGAAACCACCCATCCGCCCTGCCTGGTAATGTTGGAGCGACACCTGTTCAAACCGACGCACCCGCACCATCTTCCGATATAGCTCGATCTTGTCAGCAGCAGTCAGTTTCGCATTGATCGGGGCAGCGGCAGACTTGGTGGGAGTGGAGGTCACGGGGGCCATAAAGAAGCACGGCTACACTAGCCGGGAGCCATCATGAAGCAAGTCGCAGTCCAGTCCGCAGCACCTTTGCCTTCACTCTATCAGGTCACTTTTTTGAACGAGTGCGCACGGAAGCCCGCAGGCACCTTGAGTTTGAAAACCTCCTCCGAGATGCGTGCCACATATATACCTGCCTTCAGCGCCTTCTTCGAGAGTTCGTCAGAAACGTCCACTCCGGCCAGTATGCCATAAAGTTCCTTGTCCTTGTGCTCCGGGAAAAACTTTGGGAAATCCGCCAGTTCACGCTGGAGCTGCTCCAGTGCCTCATCCGTCGCATGACTTTTCACCTCGACGATGTATGCAGCGTTCTTTTTGCCGTTTGAGTAAGCCAACACATCAATTTCCATTGAGCGCCCACCTTTGCGTGACTTCACACGGGCCGAAATGGTCTCCGCTCCAAACTTATCCTGTAACACCTTCGTCATGGAGGGGAGTGCCAGACCTTCGGTGAAGCTGCCAAACTTATTGTTCAAGCCGCCGATCTGTTCTTTCAGTTCGCGCAGTGCTTTGAAGGTCGCTACGTTTTCAGCAGCAAGCTGTGCCATGATTTTCTTGAAGTCGTAGTCCATCTCGCTGCAACCTTGCACACTCTCTCACTTTTGCCAAGCAGCCTGTTCCACATGGAACATTCCCCCGCCTGTGCTAGCCTTTCTGCAATCATGCCCAGCAGTCTTTACACCTTCCCCAAGCACTACGATGTCATCGTCTGCGGCGCAGGTCATGCAGGTGTGGAGGCGGCGATGGCGGCGGCTAGGCTCGGTTGCCAGACGGCGATCCTCACTCAAAACCTCGACACCATCTCGCAGATGTCCTGCAACCCGGCCATCGGGGGGCTTGCCAAGGGGCATGTGGTTCGTGAGATCGACGCTCTCGGCGGAGTGATGGGACTGAACACGGACGCCACGGGCATCCAGTTCCGAATGCTCAACGCCAAGAAAGGCCCCAGCGTCCAGGCTCCGCGCGCGCAGTGCGACAAAAAAGCCTACCAGTTCCGCATGAAGTGGCTGATCGAGAACCAACCGAACCTCGACATGCACCAGGGAAACGCGGCTGAGATCTTGGTCGAAAACGATGTCGTCACCGGCATCCGCACCAGCCTCGGGATGATCTACCGGGCCAAATCTGCCATCATCTCCTCCGGCACTTTTATGCGAGGACTCCTCCATGTCGGCCTCCAGAACCAGGCCGGAGGTCGCATGGGCGACAGTATTTCCACCCTGTCCGACAGCCTTGCCCACCTCGGATTCGAGATCAAACGCTTCAAAACCGGCACCCCCTGCCGCATCAACAGCCGCAGCATCGACTTCTCCAAGTGTGAAATCCAGCCCGGCGACACCCCTGCCCCAGCCTTCTCCTACCTCTCTGGCATCGTCCCAGAGGACCCAGAGGGCGACTCCGACACCGGCCCGCCCCAGTTCACCCTGAACTCCTGGCAGCCAGATAAGTTCCACGTGGAACAAATCCCCTGCTGGATCACCTACACGAACCCCCAGACGCATGACATTATCCGGGCGAATCTGGACAAGTCCCCCATGTATTGCGGGCGGATCGAGGGCGTTGGCCCCCGTTATTGCCCGTCCATCGAGGACAAGGTGGTGCGGTTTGCGGAGAAGGAGCGGCATCAAGTCTTCCTGGAACCGGAGGGTCGCCACACCCGTGAGTTCTACATCAACGGCGTCTCCACTTCCCTGCCCTACGAGGTCCAGCACGACTTTATCCGCAGCATCACCGGCTTGGAAAAGGCCGAGATCATCCGCCCCGGCTACGCAGTGGAGTATGATTACTGCCCGCCCACCCAGCTCTACCCCACCCTGGAGACGAAGCGCGTCTCTGGCCTCTACTTCGCTGGGCAGATCAATGGCACCTCCGGCTACGAAGAAGCCGCCGGTCAGGGCCTCCTCGCCGGGGCCAATGCGGCTCTGAAAGTGCAGGGCAAAGCACCCTTCATCCTCAGCCGCAGCGAGGCCTACCTCGGCGTCCTCATCGACGACCTCGTCACCAAGGGCGTCACCGAGCCCTACCGCCTCTTCACCTCCCGCGCCGAGTATCGCCTCCTCCTCCGGCAGGACAATTGCGACCTCCGCCTCACCCCCCGCGCCGCTGAAGTCGGACTCGCCTGCCCCACGCGCACCCGCCTCACTCAGGAGAAAGCCGACCTCCTCGCGCGGGCGAAGCAGTTCGCCCAGATCACCAGTCACGAGGGCATGAAGCTCCATTCCTGGATTCGCCGCACCGAAAACGACCACACGAAGCTCCCCTCAGGCCTCCGCGCCGAGTTCCCCGAGCCCGTCTGGCAGCAGCTCGATTACGAGCTGAAATACGAAGGCTATGTGCAGCGCCAGGAAGTCATGATCGATAAGACCGCCCGCATGGAGAACCACAGCATCCCCCCCGACTTCGACTACACGAAAGTCCACAGCCTGAAAAAAGAAGCCCAACTCCGCCTCACCGAGATCCGCCCCACCACCCTCGGCCAAGCCGCCCGCATCCAGGGAGTCACTCCGGCGGAGATTTCATTGCTCGCGGTGATGCTGAGGAAGGGGTGAAGTGAATGTTTGGCGTCCACTAAATAAAGAAAACTCATTTCCTTTATTTAGCGGGAGTCATACATTCACCAAAGCTCCTCCTCATAAAGACCGCTCAGTGTCAGCCAGCCGACGGCCGACCGCATGATCTCCGAATTTCAATGGCTCGGCATTTTCCATGAACTCACCAGTAAGCGCCGCAACCGCGTCTTCTACTTCAAAGATACTACCTGCTCTTCACCTCCTGAGCATAACCCCTCCGCCTCACCGAGAATCAAACCGTTTACAAGAGGTGTCAGAAGGATTTCTTTGTTGGCGATGATGTCAGGGGTAGATAAGCCACAAGCTCCAGCCTCCAACGATGAAAGCCGATGAAATAGCATCCAACTCAGGCGAAACTCGCAGCTGCATCATCGCGATTGTAGCCATTCTATCAGTAGCGGCCGTCATCTTTGCATTACTCCTCAGCCCCTTGCCAAGTTCTCGGGATAAGTCCAGCCTTCCCTTTGACCCTGAGTCTGATGGCTCGGCGATTCAGTTCTTCCTGACACACCAAGATTCCTTTGAGCAACTCAGAGAGATCATCGAGAAGAAAAAAACGCTCGTCTATTACGACCTCGAAAGAGACGAAACCAGTCCGCCAAACGCCTTCGCCGATGACGGTCAGGATCAGGATCGGCAAGTGATTCGGCAACTCATGACAGACCTCGGTCTGGAGGCATTAAATGGCCCTGCATCTGACTGGGGTTTGCGCATGATTTTTCACGGTGAAGGCATGGTCATGAGCAGTACGACAAAGAGCTTTTACTTCAGTCGTCAGACTCCCACGAGGGTCGTGCCGAGCATCGAGAACTTCGTGATCGATGCACCTGAATCGGAAGGTGTTTACAGAAATATGGTTCCGAATTGGTATCTGAAGATGGGGGAGGCTGAGGCTGGAAAAACGGGACCCATGAATAGTTTTGAGTGTGATATTTGATTCATCGTCTGGTTTTGCAAGTAGCTCTAAAGACTGTTCTTTTGTCCAGTCTTTGACCTCCAGATTCCCGGCGCTTCTTCCCAAACAGTTTTCTACAACTCCAAATTTTCAGGGATTGCTCCCAAACGTTTCCCCGCGACCCAAAATTTACGGGGTCGTTCCCAACGACTTCCCCGAGGCTCCGCATTTCAATGGCTGGCATCCAAAGATTTCCCCGACACCCTCGATTTTCTAGGGCGGCATCCAAAGGCTTCCCCGCGACTCTGAATTTTCTGGAAAGACTCCCAACGACTTTCCTGACTTTCCAAATTTCCTGAGCCCACACCGAAACGTTTCCCCGCACGTCCGAATTTTGAAGAGGTCTCACTTTTTTCTTACCAGAGAATACGCTTTTCGATATAAGCGCATCGTTCGTTCAACCCATCAGTAAGTCATGGCACGCTTTGATTTTAGCTTTTTCGACAGTGGAGTGCGCTTTGATTCGCCTGATGCAAGCCCTACCATTATGAGAGATCTATCACGTTTCCTTGAAAATCCGTTCGACGACCCGAACCTGAGCGCTGCCAAACTCGGCGCTTTCTCCACCGATCACCTCCAGCGGATGATCGCCAACAATCCCGGTGAGCTGACTGCCCGCATCACCGCCACCACTAGTTCCCTCACGCTTTTCCAGGACTGCATGGCGGATGACCAGACGAAGCTCGGCCGACGCATGGCGCGCAAGCAGGCGAAGGCTACTTTCCGCGAGGTCACCATTCCAAAAACTGTCGAGCGCATCGAGAGCGGCTTCATCAGCGCTTTTGATGGCGATACACCTTTCCTAGCGGAGGCGCTGCCGAATGGCCGAACCATCTTCACGACTTGCCGCGATGATCAGGTGGAGACACATTTGCAGACCCTGCTCAGTGCCGTCACCGCTCATGCCGCCGCGCTCGCCCCAGCCATCGTGACGCTGGCCACAAATCTAAAAGCCAACTGGCTCGCGATCTACGCTGCAAGTGAGGCTTCCACGGGCGACAAAGCGGCCACGGAGGGAGAGAAGAAACTCGCCCGCGAGAACCTCCAGCTCATGCTCTTCTTGAACCTGTGCAAGCTCATGGAGATGTTCCCCCGCAAGCCGGATCAGCTCGCTATCTACATGCGCCAGGATTTGCTGGAAGGCACCGAGACTCCCGAAGAACCTGAGCCGCCGCCTGCAACGCCGACGCCGTAGCCAAGAGGCTGAAGGGCTGCGATGACTAGCGATTGCCAGCTCATTCGTTAGCTTGAACCCATCATGAAATATCCCGTCGTGCTCATCGAATCCGCGGAAGGCTTTGCGGTCGGATGCCCGGCCATTCCAGGATGTTGGAGTCAGGGGAGCACACGAGCTGAGGCTCTGACCAACATTCAGGATGCCATCCGGGAAGTGGTTGAGGTGAAGCAAGAACTCGAATGGCAACAATGGCGAGACGTCGAAACGACCTCAGTCAATCCCATTCATTCCATTACGATGGGAAACACCGCAGGGCTCACACCCGATGAATTCCGCCGATTGCTGTGACAAACATGCTGAAACACTACTTCCTCACCCTCCTGGGCCTAACTTTCGCGCCTTCACTTCTTGGAACGGAGACGCTCGAATACGAAGGTGCGCTGTATCATGTCTATCGCGTGCCGGTGAAGGCGCAGCCACGGCTGCATCTGCGTTGGCTTGATGATGCGGGGAAGCCGTTGTCGAACTTCGGGGCACTCCAGCAGCAGCTTGACCGTGAGGGGAAGAAGATCGCTTTTGCTACAAACGCAGGGATTTACCAGCGCGGGCCGCGCCCCTGTGGGCTAACCATCTGTGCGGGCAAGGAGGAGGTGCCACTGAATCTGGCAGAGGGTGAGGGTAATTTCTTCCTCAAGCCCAATGGTGTGTTTTACCTTGATGACCAGCACGGGCCAGGGATTGTGGCGGAGGGTGAATACCTCTCTCTCACGATCAAGCCGCGTCTCGCCAATCAATCGGGGCCACTGCTCCTGCGGAAGGCTGTGATCCATCCCGCCTTCAACGCAAACTCGCCTAACCGAAGGCAGCGTAGCGCGGTGGGGATTGTGACGGCGACGAAGGAGGTCGTTTTTGTGATGAGTGATCGAGAGGATCGTGTGAAAGGGCGCGTCACCTTTCATCAGCTCGCGCGCATGTTTCTTCATCTAGGTTGCCTGGATGCGTTGTATCTGGATGGCGATATTTCACAAATGATCTCCTCGCCTGCCCCTGGGACTGTGTTCACTCCGAATACCTTCGCTGCTATGTTTGTGCTGCTACAGTGACGGAGTGCGATTGTGAGTTGTCCAAAATGAAGTCAAGACTCGGGACTGCCATTTCATAAGAAGCAATCAATGATTGACCAAAACGGCACGCCCTCCTACGCTGTCCCTCCTATGCCTGATAAATCCACTCCTCAACCAAAAAAGGTCAACCCTGCCCTCATGAAACCCGTCCAGCCGGATGATGTGCTCGCCGCTGTGGTGGGATCCGCCCCCGCATCGCGCGGAGAGATCACCAAGAAGCTCTGGGACTACATCAAGACCAACGGCCTGCAAGACGCGACCAAGAAGACCCTGATTAATGCTGACGCGAAGCTGAAAGAAGTGTTCGGCGGCAAGTCCCAGGTGACGATGTTTGAGATGACTAAGCTCGTCTCTGCACACATCAAGTAAGCCGCATCTTGCGGCACTGCGACCTTTTTGACACCCTCCTCATCGCCAGACGAGGAGGGCGTTCATTTCTTATACGCCCCTATTTTGTTAGGCGGTAAACCACGCCGTTCCAGCACAGCACGAGTAGTTCGCCGTTCGCATCGGCGCAGAAAGCGGTGGGCTTCACCAGCACGCTGGGCTTTTTCTTGGGGTTATCGGCGGGGGTCTGTGGGCTGGTGTAGAGGAGGGTGTTGCTCTCGACCTTGCCGTCGTCGTTCACGCGCAACGCCCAGATTTTGCCAATGACGAAGTCACCATAGATGTAGGCACCGGCGAGTTCGGGGAGCGCTTTGCCCTTGTAAATGATGCCGCCGGTGATGCTGAGACCCTCGCCATGATGATATTCATGGACTGGGTCAATGAGCTTCACGCCTTCCGGTGCGGCATCGGTGCGCAAGGGGAACTGGCGCGCGCCCTCACGGTAGCTCCAGCCGTAGTTGCCGCCTTTGACGATCCAGTTGATCTCCTCCCACAAGTCTTGGCCGACATCAGCGAGCCAGAGACGGCCTTTGTCATCAAAAGACATGCCCCAGGGATTGCGGATGCCGTAGGCATAGATTTGCGGCAGCGCGTTCACGCCGTCGGCGAAGGGATTGTCGGCAGGGATGCCATAGGCACCGTGGTACTCGCGGCTGTTCACATCAATGCGTAGCACCTTGCCCACCATCACAGCGTTGAGCTGGGCCATGCGCTGCTCGTCATTGCGCTTCGAGGTGTCACCGACGCCGATGTAAAGGAACCCATCGGGACCGAAGATGATGTTGCCGCCGTGGTGGTTCCAGTTGATGAGCGGGATTTCCAGCAGCACGCGCTCGGTGGCAGGGTCGGCTTTGTCGCCAGCTGCCTTCATCTCGCTGACCACGAGGCGCTTCGGCTTCTGCTGGGTGTAGCAGAGGTAGAACAGGCCGTTGTCCTTGAACTGGGGATGAAAGGCCAGGCCGTTGAGCCCTTCCTCAAACTTGCCGTTGTCCGCCTCCATGCCGCGCGTGCTGAGGTCGAGGAACATCTTGGCATCGCCGCCCTGCTCGTCTTTGGAAAGGATGATCACCTGACCGCGCTGGAGCGCCAGGAATTCCCGCTGCGTGCCATCCGGAGGGATGACAATGGCGACGGGCCATTTCGTCTCCAGCTTCTCATGGATGCGGGTGAGCTTGACGATATCGGCGGCAAAGGCGGAATCAGTGACAAGGAGGGCGGTAGCGAGGAGGGCTAATTTCATGGGCGCGAGAATGGGCAGGAAACAACGCCGTAGGCAAGCCTATGTTTGCCGCCTGATTCAGCTTTGTTCCTTTCGGCTCTCTACACCGCGTCTGCGGCCAGGGCGGCATTGCCGATGATGCCGGCTTCGTTGCTGTAGCGGGCGGGGACGATCTGTAGCCGCTCCCAGACCACGGTGCTGAGCATGGACTGCACCTTGCGCTTCAGCGGACCAAAAATGAGGTCTCCCGCCTGTGCTACGCCGCCGCCGATGACAAAGGCATCGGGATTCAGCAGCCAGGCGATACTGGCCAGCGCGGTGCCGAGCCAATCGGCAATCTCATCCCAAATTTGACGCGCGATGTCATCCCCGGCCTGTGCTGCCTCGGCAATCTTTTTGGGCGTGCATTCCTCAACCGTCTTGAAGACATGCGCCTCGGCATAGCGCTGCACAGCGTGCTCGGCGATCTCGCGATTGCCGGTGTACTTCTCCAGCGCACCGAGATTGCCGTAGTGACCGGCCTTGCCATCAAGGTGGATGCTCATCTGCCCGATCTCCCCCGCCGCGCAACCGCTGCCGCGATAGAGCTGACCATTTAAAATGAGGCCACCACCGATGCCCGTGCCCATGGTGAGGGCGACGACATTGTTCAGCCCACGTGCCGCGCCGTATCGGAACTCGGCGTAGGCCATGGCGTTGGCATCATTTTCGACGACGACGGGCAGGCTGGTCTTCTCACTGAGGATGGTCTTCAGCGGCACATGCTTCCAGCCGGGGACGTTGGTGAGGACGTGTACGAAGCCGTGCTCGAAGTCCACCAAGCCCGGCACGCCCACGCCGATGGCGGCGATGTCGGGGTGCTTTTCCCGCAACCGCGCCACCCGCACAGCCATCTCAGTGATGAGTGCGGCGGGACCCGCGAAGTTTGCCGTGGGGATGGGCTCATCGGTGCAAAGCAACTCGCCATCACGGCAGACGCCGAGCTTGACAGAGGTGCCGCCGAAATCAATGCCGACCGAGGTGGTGGAGGAGGACATGGGAATGTGCTGAAAGTGGAAGGAAACCAAGCTGAACTGCGGCAGCGAGAGTGACCACCAAAAGCCCAGCGTGCAAGGGCAAAGGTGGGGGCGCTAGCCCAGAAATCACTGCATCTGTGCCACGAGCCGCAGGCCGTGCAAAGTCAGGTCAGGGTCAACGAGGATGTGCTCCTCTATGCCTGACATGATCCACTCCGCATCCCCACCGGTGGCCACGACGCAGGCGGTGTCCCCCTGCGGCAGCTCTTTCCTCAAAGCCTGTAAGATGCCGCGAATCATGCCCCGGTAGCCGATAGCAGCCCCGGCCAGGATGGCAGCCTCTGTGGAGGTGCCGATGGCGCTTGTCGGCTCACTCAGCTCCACACGTGGCAGCAGGGCGGTGCGCTCATGCAGGTAGTCGGTCATCAGCCGCAGACCAGGGGCGATGACGCCGCCTATGTAGCACCTGTCGGCCGAGAGGATGTCAAAGGTGACCGCCGTACCGAAGTCAATGGCGATGCCCGGCGCACCATGCAGGTGGGCCAGCGCCACAGCATTCGCCAGGCGGTCGGCACCGATCTTCTCCGGCTGCGGGTAGCGGATGCCGATGCCCATCGGCGTGTCGTGGCGCAGCTCGACCAAGTCCGGCCCCAGTGCCCTGCGGAAAGCAGGCACGGCGGCGGGGACGACGCTGCAGAGCACCGCGCGGCCAAACTCCCACCCGGTCAGGCTATCCTGCACCAGTGCCGCCGTGACACCGTGCGTGGGCAACCAGCGGCGGTCCAGGATGGCAGTGCGTGAGGACAGGCCCAGCTTGGTGCGTCCATTGCCCACGTCTATGAGGAGGTAGTCGGCGGTCATCCAGACAGGTTATGGACGGGCCAGAGCACAGCGGCAAGGCAGGAAAAACAGGTTGCGGACAGGAGGAATGCCGCCACTATGCCCGCCCCTCGCCCGGTTCGCCTCTCATGGGATACTGCGTCGGCGTGGGAACCCCTATTGAAATTATGAGCAACATCATAGACAGAATTGACTCCGAGCAGTTGAAGAAAGAAGTCACCCCCTTCAACGTGGGAGACACCGTGAAGGTGCATACCCGAGTCATCGAAGGTGACAAGGAACGTATCCAGATCTTCGCCGGTATCGTGATCGCACGCAAAGGCACTGGCATCAACGAAGCCTTCACCGTCCGCAAGATTTCCTATGGAGAGGGTGTCGAGCGTGTCTTCCCGCTGCACAGCCCAAAGGTCGCCAAGATCGAGATCACAAAGCCCGGCAGAGTCCGCCGTGCCCGCCTCCACTACCTCCGCAGCCGCAAGGGCAAGCAGGCCATCACCGTGAAGGACGTGACCCAGGTCGAAGCCTGAGACACTTCATCTGCGCCGTGCATCTTTGAGCATCCCACTGCTCTGGTCAGCAGAGTTGTTTATTTGCCGTTGCGGATTGAAAGAAGCACGCAGTGCGGCCAACCTCACGCCCTACAGTGAGCACTGAGCAAGCCGTCGTCCAACCCGCCGCCACGCGGCGCGGCTGTGGGCTGTTCTTCTTCGGCCTCATCATCGGCCTACTCGCAGGCGCAGGTGGCGTGGCCTGGTGGGCTGCCGACTTCCTGCGAAAATCGGCACGCGCGCCAGAGTCCGCCTGGGATCCTGCGGAACTCTTGTTACGGCGTCTGGAGCGCCAGATCATTGAGGAGATCGCCCTCACGCCTGACCAGCGGCGCACAATCAGCGAGGAGATGGGCTTTACCATCGCAGCGGCCCGGGACATTCGGCTCGGCCTATCCCGTAGCACACGGCGGCTGGCGGAGGACACCCTAGAGCGCATCGCCCGGCGTCTGCCCGCAGACAAAGAAGCACGTCTGCGCGAGGTGATGCGCCGCAGACTAGGACCGTGGGGTCTGCTGGAGCCACTACCCGAAAAGTCCACAAAGCCGCAGCCGACTAACCGTGCTAGAACACCACCCACCAACTGATGCTTGGACGAATGGCATCTTCCGGCACTGAGCCACATCTGGTGGATATCTGGCGGTGCTTCACCTTCAGCCCCGCTTCCCTAATGTTGCGATGAACGTGATGCCCATGAGGAGGCCGGTGATGCAGATGAGCCAGAAGTTCATGTGCGTGTCCGGCACTCGGCTATGGATGTCCATGCCAAAGATACTGGCCAGGGCAGTGAGCGGTAGGAAGAGCGCTGCCAGCAGATTCAGTCGGTGCGCGGTGCTGGCCATCTGGCGGGCGGTGGCGGCCTGCGCCTCTGCCTGCCGTGCCGTGATGTAGTTCAGGCCGAACTGTGCATCCTGGAGCAGTAGTTCTGACGTGCGCTCGATGCCTGCGGCCTGGTCGCGTAGGTTGATGAGTTCACGCTCTGCTTTCATCATTTCCCGCGCCTGCTGGAGCGCACGGTGCAGGCCGCGCGAGCTGCGTAACACGGGTGCCAGCGCTTCTAGCACGGTGTGGTATTCGGCGGCAGTGCTGGCTTTGTTTTCGGCTGTCTCCAGAGCAGTGAGCTTCTGCTCGTAGGTCTGTAGGTGCTCGCTCAACGCGGCCAGGCCACCGCCTTCTCTGCTGAGGTTGCTCTTCCACTCACCTTCCTGGCTGCGCCAAAAGAGGGCGGCTTTGCGTTGATGCTGGTCTGGTTGTGGGACTTGGTGCAGGATGATGAGCAGGTGCCCTTCCTCCAGCATGGCACGCTGGGGGCCAGGTTGACGGCCAAGACGGTTGCGGATGGAATCGGGGATGGGCCAGGTCTCTGGCAGTAGGCTGATGTCGGGTTTCATAGGCAGCGCGATGCTAGCTAGTTGTGCTTTGATCCCGAATACAATTTCGCGCGGAGATTCACCGCGCTAGGGCATCGAGTGCGGCGTGGTCAATCGTGCGCAGCCGCGCCTGCTTCGCACCCATGCGCGGCACGCATTCCAGCAGGGCCTGGGTGTAGGGGTGCTGCGGATTGCCCAGCACCTCGGCGGTGGGGCCGGTCTCGACGATCTGGCCGCGAAACATGACGGCCACGCGGTCGGCCACGTCGCGGATGATACCGAAGTTGTGGGTGATGAGGATCATGCTCATGTCCAGGTCGCGGCGCAGACTGGAGAGCAGCTCCATGATCTGCTTTTGAATGGTGACGTCCAGCGCGGTGGTCGGCTCGTCGGCGATGAGCAGCTTTGGTCGGCAGCACAGGGCCATGGCGATCATCACGCGCTGCTGCATACCGCCGCTAAGCTCGTGCGGGTAGGCGCGCAGGCGCTTCTCCGGCTCGGTGATGCCCACCTTGGTCAGCCAGGCGAGGATTTCGGCATCGCGATCTTTCACGTCCGGGCGATGCAGGGCCAACGCCTCGCCGATCTGGGTGCGGACGGTGAGGACTGGGTTCAGCGAGGTGGTCGGCTCCTGGAAGACATAGGCGATCTCCCTTCCGCGCACCTCGCGGAGTTGGCGCTCGTTCATTTTTAAAATGTCGTGTCCGGCGAGGCTGAGCTGCGCTGCGGTGATACGGGCGGGCGGCTCAGGCAGCAGCCGCGCCAGGGCCAACGCGGTGGCGCTTTTGCCACTGCCGCTCTCGCCGACGATGGCGAGGGACTCGCCCTGGATCAGATCGAGGTCTATGCCCCTCACGGCCAGGGTGGGATTGCCGCCGTGGCGGCGGAACTCGATCTTTAAGTCACGGATGCGCAGCAGCGGCGTGGATTCAACGAGGACGTAGGCCATGGGATTTAGGGTATCGAGGTGCGATGATGCGGCCCAGCAGCCAGAATGACAAGGCGCAAAGCAGCGGCGGGAGACCGGCCTCTAGCGGGGCGAAAGGGTGGGAAAAAGCAATGCCTATGGTGTGGGCGAGCGCCGCACCGGGCCAGACACCAATCAGGCTAGTGTAGGCGGTGAGGCCAGTAACCCCCCAGGCTGCGGTATTGGCAAGCCAGGCCAGGAGGTGGCGTAGCTGCACAGGCAGGCAGTGACTGCGCCAAGCCTCGAAGCGCGATAGGCCGATGATAACCGCGCCATCCTGCACCGCACTGGACTGTCCTGCTCTGCGGGCCACACTGGGGATTCGCCATGCACTGGTCCTCCAGATCAGCAGCCACCACAGAGCAGCAAGGCTGGCCAAAGCGGCTGCATTGGGGAGGATGGTGGACACGTCGTGGAGGCGCAGGGCGTGGGCCACTGGGGCGGCGATGCCATTGATGCTAAAGGCATCCTCCACCAGGATGAGCAGAGCCGCTGCCAAGAGACCCGCGCTGCGGAAATGCACACTGATCTCCGGCCAAGCATGGGGCAGACGCTGCCGGTAAAAGCGCGCTGCCTGCCACAAGCCGCGGGCACGCAGCCCACATTCCACATGGGGCCAGGGCAGATGCGACAGCGCAGGTAGCACGCAGGCTAGCAGATGGCCCGCCAGGGGCAGGGCAGTCAGGAGCAGGGGCGGAGTCCGCAGCCAGATGTGGCGGGCGGCGTGCTCCGCCAGCGGCAGGCTTTCCTTAGAAGCCTCCAGTGGCATCAAGCTCCAGATTGGCCAGCCATAGCAGCCTACCCAGATTCCAATAAAGCTCCAGGCGAGGGCGTTGACGGGGAAAAAGCTCAGTGCCCTGCCCAACAGCAAACCCAATAGCGCGAAATTCCTGAATGCAATCCCCAGTGCCAACGCCGACGTAGTAGCCAGCAGCAGCGCGCCCAGAAAGAGGCCGGCCGTGAGAGACAGGGCATGGAGTGGGAGAGTGCTCATGATCTAATCATCCGGCACCAACATTTCTAGCCTTACTGCGGGCCGCTTATCCTCCTGAGTGGCGCGCAACAGCCCACGCAGGGTCACGCTAGCCTCATCCTCCAGACCGGGGAAACGCGCCGCGCGCACGCTGAGGTACTGCCGGTCGGTAAACAGCGGCTGGGCCGGGCGTAGCTCGGCTAGGCGCTGCTCTACTGCCTGGGCACGGGTCGCCACGGCGGCGGGGGCGAACTCGGCAGCCAGCGCCTCCAGCAATAGATCGAGTTGCGGATCATTCTGGCCGCTAAAATTCAGGTCCTGCGCAGAGTGCCACAGCGGCAGCACATCCCAGTCCGGCTTTAAATCCAAGCCCACCAGCGCAGCATCGAAGCGCCCTTGACTGAGCGCTTTGCCAAAGTCCCCACCTGCGGCTGACTGCACGGTCACGCGCGCGCCCAACTGCTTCCAGGCTAGGGCCAAGGCGCTGGCTAGGCGTTGACGTTCAAAATTCTCCGCCGGGATCAGCAGGGTCAGGTCCAGGGGCTTCTGGTCGGCAGACTTCGCCACCCCGGTCAAGTCCCGTAGCCAGCCAGCGTTCTGCAGCAGCGATTCCGCCGCCTGCACATCGTAGGCACTGACGGGCCTGGAGGTGGAAAACCACAGACCCGGGGGAAAGAAACTGTCGCTAGGCCAGGCGCGCCCCCCAAGCACCTTCTGCGCCAGCGCCTCGCGATCCACGGCCAAGGCGAGAGCCTGGCGCACGCGCGGATCGCGCAACACGGGGGATCGGGTATTCCAAAGTAGCAGGAGCTGACTGCGCGCAGGCAGGCAAAGACGGCGATAACCCGCCGGGGTGGTGGCCTCAGTGCTCGGATCCCAGGCGGCGTGCGGATCGGGCCAGACGAGATCAAAACTTCCGGTGGCCATGCCCACATTCGCGAGTAGATGCGAAGTTGCTGCCAAAACATGCAAACGGCGCACGCTGGCGGACGCATCTTTTGATTCCAGGATGAGACTGCGTTGGTCGCGGCTAGCGACGCGCCAATGCCCAGCACCGGGAGCACCTTCAAGCCCAGCAGGGTGAGACTGCATCCACGCGGCAGAAAGGATGGGCAGCGTGGTCCAGCCGACCAGGGCGGGGCCGTGGCGCTTGCGGTAGATCACGCGCACCAGGCCCGGCTCAGGCTCCATCACTGCCTGGATGTGGCGCAGGCTCTCGCGGCTGGCCACAGGCCATTGCCGCGGCAGAATGTGTTGCACAGTGGCACGCACATCAGCCGCAGTAACAGGGTGGCCATCGGCCCACATGGCAGTGCTTTTCATGCGGAAGTCCAGCACTGGCTCCGCCAGCCCAGAAACCTCCGCCAGGGGGATGATGCTCGGCAGCGGGTAGTGGCGCGGGCGCAGCCACTCTGTCAGCGACTGCTGCGCCTGGAGGCCCGTGCGGGTGGTGACGATCTCGCACGTGCCATCGTCATCAAACCACAGCCGCTTCGTGCTGGCAGCATGGTCAGGGTGACGCGCATACGCCTCCAACGCCAGGCGGGCGGTATGTGGGGAGGCGATGCGGAGAAGGGTGAGCGTCTGCGGTGTCCCAGTCTCCAACAGGCGCAGAGCATCATCCGCACCTGGTGCGTCGGGTTTGGCAAAACGTAGCACCAAGGCCAGGTCAGCACTGTCTGCCACCACCTCATCCAAGCCCCAGGCAAGACGGGTCTCAATCGGCACGGCAGCCAGGCTGGCCTGCGCAGCCTTCAGCCCTGTGGCCTCTGCGAACCAGCAGGAGACATTCTGGTGCCACGCCCATTGCTCCGCCAGTGCCGGGGCCAGGCGACCCGCGTGATCCAGGCGGATGAGCGGCTCATGCAGCAGGTCCAGCAGTTGACGCTCTGCTTCACCCGAAGGCTGAAAGGGATGCAACGCGGGCAGCGGCCCGGGCAGCAGCATCACCACATCATCCCCCTCCTTTAGATGTGCGCGCGTGGCCCGCCACGCAGCCCACCCGCCGACGCTGAGCGCCATCAGGGGGATGCCGAAGATGATCGCGCGCGCCCAAAGCATGAGCGTGTAGGTTAGGCGCAAGTGCGGCGCGCTGCCAAGAGCCTTCTTACGCGAGATGAACCTTAAATCCACAGTGGCGCGGTGAAGGTAACGCAACAGATCAATCGTCCGCCAGGCGACGCTGTCCGCTACTTGCCACTCATCTGCCTTGCAAAAACTGGCAACCCCACTAGCGGGGGCGCGCCTTGAAACGGGAGTTATGCCGCGCTCTCGATCCGAGTGAAATCACTGTATCACAACTGCATGTCTGCCGCTTGCTTTGCCCGCGAAGATGCGGAGAGACAAGGCAACGAGGAAGAGGCCCGCTGTCTGCGGCTCCAAGCACAATGCTACGAGTCCGTCGCGGGGGGGCTAAGGAACGCCGACGAGTCGGCATAACGCCTCGAATCATGCGACGGCGAGCGGGAAGCGTCGGTGACACGACAGATGCCATACGAGCCGTTGCCTGCATTCCGTTTTGTTCGCCATTTCATTCTACGATGGGTCACTTCCGAAAGTAACGAACGCCCGCAAGGTGCTCGAAATGCTCGTCCTGTGTCCAGAGTGTTGCCTGAAAGTTCTGTGCTGTGGCGTAAATGATGCTGTCTGCCAGAGGCAACTGAAGTCGAGCTGCTGACATCGCAATATCACCATCTAGCTCCACCAAGGTTCCAGCCTGCATCACACTGGCAATCTGGAGCGCATCGTGCTCACCCCGCTCTCGGAAAACCTTTTTGAACACCTCGTAAAGCGAGATGACTGGAACAAGGAGGTTCGCAGTGTCTTCGATCGCGGGTGCAAACAAAGGGGCTCTCTCGGTGTCGATGAAATACTCGAGCCATCCAGATGAATCCACTACGTTCGGAGAAGTCACAGGCGATCCTCCTCCCGATCAAGAGTAGAATCCATACCACGCAAGAATCCTCTCATAGTCTTGACGGGACGCACTGGAATGAACTCCAATCGCCCCGCGTAGCTCATCACCCGCAGCTTCTCTCCAACCGTGATGCGTAGCGCCTCACGTATGGCTTGGGGTATAACGACCTGATATTTCGGTGAAACGGTGACTGTGCTCATATCGATGGTGCCAGAGTATGACGAATTAGCTATCGATGCAAGGCACAAAAGTCCCAGCCTTGGAGGCAGTCGTGCGCTCAGCATCAGGGCTAACGACCCGGATCAGGCGACTCGCCCGGCTGGCGCGACCGCTGCGCGGTGGGGGAAAGGCGGAGCCAGGAAGCAGGTGCCGTGACGCACGGCGCGGTTCCTTGCAGCGCTTGCTTAGGCCACTGGTCACTGAGACAAAAAGCTAAAATCTGATGCTCGTGCATCATGCTCATACTGCCGTCCGCCTATGTTCAGGATAACTCCTGACGCGTGAATGTTGAGGCTAAAATTCGTGCCGCTCACCAAAGTCCCGGGCGCGTAACTGACGTAGGAACTACTCCATCCTGTCTTGTGCTGCGCGGCCCACACCAACAAACTCTCATGCACTCGGCTGGGTGGAGAAACGCGCCGCTCACCAGTCTGCCGCCCGCCGCTAAACGTGGTGATCGTCAAGGGCTGCATGCCAAGCGCGGAGAGATCGAGGTCTCGACCGCAGCCTGTCAGCAAGGCGGCGAGGGCGATAAGGGTGATGACGCGACAGAACATGCGAAGTGGCCTAACGACCCCAAGCTCAGCGACAGGCGGAGCGGGCGCGGCACCTGCCGGTGGGTGGCAAGGCGGCGGTGGTCTGCCGCAGGTGCCGTGACCGCGGAGCCTGTTCGCTGCAGCGCATGGTTCGGCGTTGCGGGTGTTGTCATTGGGTCAGTGAACCAAGCCACGGGCTGCTGGGATAGACCAAAGCCAAAAGGTGAGAACGGCCAAGCCTGCCGAGCCAATAACGAGAGCGTAGCTGCGAGCCGTGCGACCGCGTAGAAAGCTGAAACCGGCGAAGATAGCGGAAGCAATGAATAAGCACGTCTCAAAAAAGATGCCGATGTGGGACGACTTGTGAAAATGGAAGTTGCCGAAGAACACGGCTACGAGAAAGAGCATCCAAGCGGCGAACAGCACTGAGAGCGTAACTACGATGCCCGCTACCGTGATCGCGACTGGACGTAGAAAGCTTTTAGCGGCGGCGTTCATGGGAGGCGCGTAGCATCGCCGAACATTGTATTGAGCGGCATTAACGCCGCTTTTGCTTCCGTGATATAGCGGCATTTTTGCCGTCATACCAGGCATATTTTTGGGTGGATACTTATTATGCTTGAGGCGTTCGTGATATTCCGGCAATCATTTTGGATGGATATTCCGGCAAAACTTTCGGGCTGGCGTGAGCTTCTCAACGGCGATTTGTCACTGGCGGAAGCGGATCGGGTGGTGTTTGAGGCGGCGATCAGGGTTTACTTGAAACGGTGCGAGCAGGCGGGCCTGGCGGTGGAGGTGGCGAGTGCGAAGGAGTTTGTCCAGAAGGTGGTGCCGCAGGTGATGGGAGGTCAGGTGGTGCAGGAGCAGTGGCGACGGGCGCTGCGCTGGCTGTTTGGATTTTCAACAGAATCTGGTGCGAGGATGAAGGATGCGGCGGCGGCGGGCAAGCAAAACTCCGATTTGCTGCAACGGCGAAGAGTGACTTTGCGTGTTCTGACTTCTTGGTCGCGGTCTGGTGGGAAGGATGCACTGTGGGGCTTCGTTTTCCCACCTGCCCATGCGCCTGCCCGCCCTTGCCCTCTGTCTTTCGACCACCGCCCTCTCTGCCGCTGACTGGCCGCAATTCCTGGGGCCGCAGCGCTGTGGCATTGCTGACGTTTCGGAATCTGCCCTGCGGGACAACCTGCCGGGGGATTTGCCGCGGCTTTGGGAAAAGTCGGTCGGCTCGGGCTTTGCGGGGGCGGTGGTGAGCGGCGGCAAGGTGATCGTCTTTCACCGTGAGGCGGGCGATATGACGACGGAGGCGCTGGAGGCGCTGACGGGGAAGCTGCTCTGGCGCACGGTTTATACCACAGAGTATGTGGACAGCTTTGGCTTTGATAACGGGCCACGCGCGGTGCCTGCGGTGGCGGGTGGAAAGGTCTTCACGCATGGACCGGAGGGACGAGTGACGGCGATGGACCTCGCGGACGGGAAGGAACTGTGGAGCTATGACACGGCGGCGGCGCTGGGCTCGCGGCAGGGGTTCTTTGGCAGGGCACCATCGCCGCTGGTGGTGGGGGAAAGGGTGATCATCGCGGCTGGGGGCGAGCGGGAGGGGAAGGCGGCGGGCCTGATCGCGCTAGATGTGGCGACGGGGAAGCTGGTCTGGAGCGCTGTGGCGGACGAGGCGGGTTATGCCTCGCCAGTCCAGGTAGGGAATGCCGTGCTGGCCTGGATGCGAAACAAACTGTGGTTGGTGAATGCGGAAACGGGTGCGGAGCAGGGAGCGCTGCCATTGCGCGCCGAAATGGACGCCTCAGTGAACGCGGCCACGCCCGTGGCCTGCGGGGAGGGGCGCTGGCTGGTCTCCGCCGGGTATGATGTGGGGGCGCATCTGCTGCGCCTCGCCCCGGCAGACGGGCTAGTATTTCAAGAAGTCTGGCAGAAGGCGGACACGCTGGACTGCCATTACGCCACGCCGGTAGTGCATGAGGGGCATGTATATGGCTTCCACGGTAGGCAGGAAACCGGGATGAAGCTGCGCTGCATCAGCCTCGCCGACGGGAGGGTGAAGTGGGAAGCGCCCGATAAGATCCCCGGCGGCACGCTCATCGCGGTAAAGGACAAGCTGCTAATCGTGACGGAACAGGGCGAGCTGTGGGTGGTGAGGGCCGCGCCAGGGAAGTACGAGCAGCTTTCCGCGCATCAAATCCTGCGCGCTGGTCATCGCAGCCACGCGGCCTACGCCGACGGCGTGCTGTATGCGCGGGATGCGGAGAAGCTGGTGGCCGTGAGGCTGCGTTGACAGGCCGCCAGACCGAGCGCACTGAACCAGCCGCATGGAAGCCGATGCCACAACCCCACCGCAGCTCAACGCCATTGAGGCGCGCATCCTGGGCTGTCTGATCGAAAAAGAAATCACCCTGCCGGACTACTACCCGCTGACGCTCAACGCGCTAGTTTCCGCCTGCAACCAGAGCACCAACCGCGACCCGGTGATGAACCTGGACGAGGGCGTGGTGCAGCGCACGCTGGAGGGGATGAAGACGCGCGGCTGGGTCTTCCAAGTCACCATGGTCGGCGCGCGGGTGCAAAAATTCCGCCACAACCTGAAAGGTAAGCTGCCGCGCCTGGAGAAACCGGGCACAGCGCTGCTGGCTGTAATGCTACTGCGCGGCGCGCAGACCGTGGGGGAGCTGCGCCAGCGCTCTGAGCGGCTACAGAGCTTCCCCGACCTTGAGAGCGTGGAGGCGGAGCTGACCGGCCTCATCACCTACCCCGAAGGGCCACTCGCGGCCTGCCTGCCTGCTGGCCCTGGACGCCGCGTGGCGCTCTATGCGCAGCTTTTGACTGGCGAGCCGGGCGGCATCGCCCCGCAGGAGGAGATCAACATCACCGCCACCGCGCCGCAGCCGGACAATGCCGCAGACCAGGCGTGGAAAGAACACATGGAGATCGAGATCGAGCTGCTGAAATCCCAGATGGCACGGCTGAAGGCGCGGCTGGGCGTGGAGGACTGAGCGCGCGCGACTACAGCACGCGCGCGATGAAGTTCGTGTGGCCGCTATCGTGGGCAGCGGTCAGTTCGTCGGGCTCCAGCTTCTGGGTTTCCTCCCCGTCCTCCGGCGTAGGGTTCAGCAGCACGTCCATGAGAAGTTGGCTGTCCTCCAAAAAGGTCTGCGCAGCTCGGCGGAGGAAGTCACCCTCCTCGGCGCGCGTGTGCAGGATGACAAGCGTGCAGTCTCTGCGGAAGACGACGAGCGCATGGCAGATGTCATAGCCGAACCAAAAGGTGTGAACTGCGCGGTCGCCGCCACTGGCGAAGTGGTCCTGCGCGTCATGCACGGCATGTAGCAGGCGCTCCGCACGGAATTCCTCATACGGCAGCAGATTGATGAGCACCTGCCGCCGCCAGCCGAGAAGGATGCCATTGACCGAGCCACCGTGCTTCAGGCGTTCCAGCGCGGACCGGAGGGAGGGTGTGATGTTTGCAGCCATGTTTGTGGTGGTCTAGGCGTCGTGGGTGGTGACTTTGGTGAGCAGCTCATAGAGTAGTGCTTTTTTCCCTACCAGCGCACCCGCGCCGGGATCTTCCGGCCCGGTGCCCTCACCAAAATAAGCATAGGTGACCGTCAAGTCGTCCTCCTGCGCTGTGCCGGTCCACGCATTGCCGAGGTCGAGTGAATCACCGATCTTTGCCCCAAAATGGCGCAGTCCCTGGAAGTCTGCCGCAAAGGCATCCACCAATTCTTGTCCGGCGGTGCTTTCGACGACGCCATCTTTAAGGGTAAAAAAGGTCAATGGAGACGGTTTCAGGGCACTCATGCCTCTTTCGTGTCAAAAAGCCACGCGCTAAGCAAGCATATTGTGACATAACTGGGAAAGAAGCTGCCGAGGAACTATAATCCTGGACTCACTCCACGGGTACCGGCCCGGCGCGATAGACGCCGTCGAACCAGCCGCGCTTGGCATAGGAGTCAGCGTTCTCGACCTTGACGATGAGGTAATGGCCGGTGCGGTGTAAACTCACGATGGGGTGCTTGGCAGCATCAGGCTGCTCGGGGTCGGCAAAGGTGAAGTCGGCACGGAGGTCGCCGTTTTTCGCGGTGGTCAGCCTCTCTGGCGGGACTGTGGTGGTGATGTCGCTGGCGAGGGTGTCCTCCAAGCGGCTGAAGGTGAGGGAGACGCTGAGTTTGCCATTTTTCGCGAGGCGCAGGCTGGCGTGACCGCCGCCGAAGTCGTCGTATTCTCCATTCCACACAGTACTGGCCTTCGGGTCGAGTCCGCCTTCGATGAAGTAGTAGCCACGCGCCGTGGGCTGGGCGAGGGCCAGCCAGTGCGCGGCGTCTTTTTCCGCAGACACGGGCGGCGTGGCACCCGCAGTCGCAGGGCTGGCGGACGGAGCGGGCCGGGCGGCATCCAGCCAGCGCTGGCGGATGGCGGGCCATTGGGACTTCCATTCGCTGAGCGCGGGCTTGTCCTGCGCCTGCCAGGTCTTTGTGGCGTTCTTCAGCGCAGCATCCAGCCGGTCATCGGCGGCCTTGAACTCCTGCTTGGCGAGCTGAAGCAGCTTCCCCTCACTGGCGCGGCGGTAGAGGCCGAGGATGCCCGCGTCTTGCGAATTGGGCTGTTTGGGCTTGTAGCTGATCTCTACTTTTGACTCTCCTGCCTCGGCGATGAAGAAGGTGCCGCGCTCCTGGTCCTCCCCCACAGTCTGGGCGAAGGTTACCAACTTGCCGTTGCGCTGGCCATCACCAATCCAGCGCGCGGCAGAGCCAGGGTCGCTGGCGAAGCGGACGATGATCTGCACTTTGCCAAAACTCTGGGTGCGCAGAAGCAGGTGGCGCATGGTGGCCTCATCGAAATAATGCGCGTCACCGGGCGGTGGATCAGCGGCACGGGTGGCGAGACAGAACGCCAAGGCGAGGAGGGTAATTATGGCCGAGCGCATGATGGCTGGATTTCACAGTGAAACTGCGTTTGAGGCAAGCAGGGATGCAACACGGGAACAAGAGACTGCACAGAGACGGGCTGCAAATAGCAAGAGTGACTCAAATTTTCCAGAATGAAGGCTGTTTATCAGAATTAAAGTTCCGTAAGGCTAATGGATGACCTCTTGCTCACCCATATATCTCGGATATTTTAACAAAACACTTCTGCTGACCTTCTGGTGGCGGGATATTTTAAAAACTATCTACTGAGATGCCGCCACCTGCCTCCATGATGATGGCTGAGATGCCCCTTCCGGCACTCCGAAAGACGAGTGTATTGGGGGAGTTCGATGACTTCCTGGGAGATTTCCTTGCCAAGGGCGGGCCGCTGCCGCCGGAGTATGCCACTTTGAACCGTGCGATCCGCCACCTGGGGGATGCCATGCGCAGCGGGCAGGTTACCGCCGAGCAGGTGCAGACCCACATGCAGATCGTGACCCGCCGCCACCTGCGTGGGACGATGCAGGCAGAGGCGATGGAGCAGCAGTTCGGCTACAGCGGGGACTTTCAGATCATTGACCACATCTACACGCGGCACACGAACCCTGATCCGCATCTGCGCTGCTGGGATCTCTACTTTCACGCCCAGGCTGCCCCGGTGGCCGTGCGGAACCGCAAGGCCTATTTCCAGGAGCTGATGCAGCGCCAGCTGGCAGAGCGGCGCGGCGGCGTGACACTTGAGGTACTGAACGTGGCCAGCGGACCGGCGCGGGATGTGCGGGAGTTTTTTCAAAACCATCCGCAGGCACCGGTGGTGATGGACTGTGTGGAGATGGACGCCCGCGCTATCGCTCACGCGAAGGCACTGTGCGCACCGTGGCTGGACAGGCTGACCTTTCACCAGGGCAATGTGCTGCGCCATGTGCCCACACGCGGCGGTTATGATCTAGCCTGGTCAGCAGGGCTGTTCGACTACCTCAGCGACCGGCTCTTTGTGCATTTGCTCAAGGCAATGATCGCTGTCACAAAGCCCGGTGGCGAGGTCGTAGTCGGGAACTTCTCAGACTACAATCCAAGCCGGGACTACATGGAACTGATGGGCCATTGGCAACTGCGCCACCGCAGCCGGGAGACGCTGACCGTCCTGGCCGCGCAGGCAGGCGTGTCGCCGGACCAAATGGAGCTGCTTTGGGAACCCGAGGGGGTGAACTACTTTTTACACATCCGCAGGTGAAGCGCTCGGCCGAGAGAGCCGATACATCCCTAACTTTCGGGGAAGGCGCGAAAGAATGCTTTGCCATGACAATTATGAGAGCTATAATTTACATTAATTATACAAATTGTGATTGCTATTGCGAGCAGCCCCCCAGCCACTGCTCCGCTGCGCTTTTCAGCGGCGGAAAAGCACTCCGCCATCATCCCACAGCCGGTCCCGAAGGTGGATCCTGAATTGCTGAAATCGGCGGAACGCTCCTCCAGGTTCGAGGGGGAGTTGCAAGAACTAAACATGCGCAACGCCCGGCTGGGTGCGTGGTTCGTCATGGTGCTGGTACCATTCTGTGCGGTGCTGGACTGGCTGGCGTATCCAGCACGCTTCTGGGATTTTCTGCTGCTGCGCGCGCTTTGTTCTGCCGCCTGCATCCCGCTGCTCATCGCGCTGGACAGGCCCTGGGCGGCGCGGCACCACCGGGTCTATCCGGTCATCCTGCCGCTGCTACCAGCGGTGGCGATCTGCACGATGATTTATTTCACCGGCGACGGCAGTTCTGGCTACTACGCCGGACTCATGCTCTGTCTCGTGGGAACTTCCTTTGTCTTCCACTGGACCTTCCGAGAGATCGGTCTCACGGTGGGTCTAGTGCTGACCTGCTACCTGGCCGCCACGGTGCCAAACCTGCGCTTCGACGGTGATCCGCGCTCGGTCGGCATCTTTATCAACAACACGCTATTCATCCTGCTGACCTGCGTGATCCTGTATTTCGGTAGCCGCCAGCACCACGGCATCCGCCTGCGGGAGTTTGTGAATCGTTGCAAAGTCGAGGCCCAACGCGAGGAGTTGCGCCACCGCAATGAGGAACTTTCCGCCACCCTGCGACGGCTGCGGGATACCGAGGCGCAGTTGGCCCAGAGTGAAAAGCTGGCCTCGATCGGCAGGCTCAGCGCTGGCATCGTGCATGAGATCAATAACCCGCTGAACTTTGTGAAGTCAGCCATCTTCGTACTAAAAAAGAAGACCGCCAAGATGGCCCCGGAGATGGTCCAGCCGGTCGAGGAAATCCTAACCGACATCACCGAAGGCGTGGACCGCGTCGCATCCATCGTGTCAGACCTGCGCACTTTTGCCCACCCAGAAAACAAAGGCTCGGTACCCGTGGACCTCGGTCAAACCGTGGCAAAGGCCGCGCGGATGATGGCCAAGCAGGTGGGGGACAGCGGTGCGCTGCTCAGCCTGCATGTGCCGCCGCGCACCACCGTCATGGGAGATGAGAACCACATCCTTCAGATACTGATTAACCTCATCCAAAATAGCCTCGACGCCCTAACCGGGCGGCCACAGCCGGAGATCCACATCTACTCCACTCCGCGCGAAGGTGGTCCAGCCCTCACGGTGCGCGATAACGGCACCGGCATCCCGGAGGAGCACCTCAGACGCATCTACGATCCCTTTTTCACCACCAAAGAAGTCGGCCAAGGCATGGGCCTGGGTCTCAGCCTCTGCTACCGCATGATGCATGGGATGGGCGGAGCTATTGAGGTCCGCAGCCAACCTGGCGAGTTTACAGAGTTCACCCTCAGTTTTAGCAATACCGTGACATGAACGCGTCTGACCCAAACAGCTTCCACATCCTCTATGTGGACGACGAGGAAAAAGCTCTGCACTATTTCCGGCAGATGTTTGAGGATGAGTATGTCATCCACACCGCCAACAACGCCGCCGAGGGCTACCGCATCCTCGAGACATATGGCACGCGCATCGGCATCCTACTCACCGATCAACGCATGCCGGGGGAGAGTGGGGTGGAACTGATGGACCGAGCGCGCCGCCTGCACCCGAATCTGGTGCGCATCTTGGTCACGGCATTCACGGACTACCAAAGTGCCGTCAAGGCCGTGAACGAAGGCCGCGCCTACCGTTACCTGCATAAGCCCCTGGACCCTGTACAGCTCTCCACCATACTGCGCCAGGGAATGGAAACCTACCATACTTTGCTGGAGCGTGAACGGCTACTTTCTGAGAAAGCGGAGACCATTCGCAGTGCCCTAATGGCAGATAAAGTCGCTGGTATGGGCATCATGGCCGAGGGGCTGAACCACCACCTGCGCAACGCCCTCACCGTCGTGCGCGCCTTCATTGACCTAGCCCCCATGAAGCTCATGGAGGAGATTGATGCACGCCCTCCACGCGACGCAAACTTCTGGGTCGAGACCCAGCACCACGCCCAGGCCCAGCTAGAGCGCATCCAAAACCTGCTCACCCACCTCGCCCACGCTTCCCATGCCCGCAAGCTGGTCCGTAGTGAGGAAGTCACCCTGCACGCCGTGCTAGAGGAGGTCTCCAGCACGCTCGCCGGGCATCTGCATGAAAGGAACCTGCGCATCGAGTTTGCCCTAGCGCCGGGCCTACCACCATTGCTGGTGCATGGGGAACGCTTCCGCCAACTCTGGCGCTTGCTTTTCATTGAGGAGATCACCCACCTCCAACCCGGCGACCATTTCCGCATCCAAGCCAGCGTGAGCAGGGAGACCAACGGACAGGAACAGGTAGTCATGACCCTGACTGACAACGGCAGCTGGGGCAGCCAGGACCGCGCAGCCAATCTCTTCGACCCATTCTTTACCCGCAGTCGGAAGCCCGACGACTTCGGCGTGAACATGATGGCCTGCTACGTGACCATGCACCTACACGGCGGCACCATTGATGCGCGCCGACTAGAGCCACAGGGTCTGGAACTGACCATGCGCCTACCGCTGGACCCCGCGCAGAGCACCGAGGAGGCAGAGCATTTCTTCCAGCGCGCCCTGGAGCACGAGCACCGCTGGCGTGCCCGCGAGGGGCTAGCCGCATGACTGCGAGGGAATGTCCGCACTAGAACGGGTGAACATGTTAAGACATAAAGCCCATTCCCTGCGCCCCATTTTCTGTGTTTTAGTGGTCATCCTTCCCCGGCTTTAGGATTAGTGGCGCTTCTTTCCCCGTATGTGCCATGATTGGCTGATGGAAACAAAAATCCTCAAATTGCTCGGACAGGCAGACTACGCGCCCGCCAATGTCCCTGGGCTCGTGAAGCTGCTCAAGTTACAGCCCGGCCAGCAGCAGGAGCTTCAGGGCGTCTTGCGCAGAATGGTCACAAAAGGGCAGATCCTGCGCACCAAGGGCAACCGCTACATTGAATCCCGCGAGGCCGACCTGATACCCGGACTTATCCAAATCACACGTGGCGGCAAAGGCTTCGTACAGCCTGATGAGCCAGGAATCGGAGAGCTGACCATCCCAGAAAGCGCCACTGGCACAGCGATGCATGGCGACCGCGTGCTCGTCCGCCGGGAGGTGCGCCCCCAAGGTCTGCGCAAGCCTGGACCGCAAGAGAACATCGGCACGGTGGTGCGCATCCTCGAGCGTGGTCGTACCCAGTTCGTGGGCACGCTACAGCGCGGCGCGCAGTTCCTCCACGTTACCCCGGATGATCCGCGCCTGCCCGCAGCCGTCATGGTACCACCTCCACGTGATGTGGGCCGCCAGCCAAACGTAGGGGACAAGGTGGTCGTGGAAATCCTCCAGTGGGAATCGCGGCAGACTCCGCCAGAAGGGGAGATCATCGAGGTGCTCGGCGCGCCAGATGAAGAAGGCGTGGACATGCTCAGCGTCCTGCGCCACTACGCCCTGCCGCTGCATTTTCCCAAAAACGTGCTGCATGAAGCGAACACCATCGCCAAGTCGCGACCCGACAACCAACCCGGTGCGGATGAATGCGCGGGGCGTGTGGACTGCCGGAAGCACAACGTCATCACCATTGATCCCGACGACGCGAAGGACTTCGACGACGCCATCTGCATCCAGCCGCATGGCGCGGAGCAGTGGAAGCTCTGGGTCCACATCGCCGATGTCTCCCATTATGTGAAGCCCGGCAGCCCGCTGGATGTAGAGGCACGCAAGCGCGGCAACTCCACCTACCTCGTGGACCGTGTCATCCCCATGCTGCCAGAGGCGCTGAGCAATGAGCTGTGCTCCCTGAAGCCGGACCTGGATCGCCTGACCAAATGTGTGGAGTTTGTGCTATCAAAGGACGGCCAAGTGGTCAGCGCCAAGTTTTACGCCGCCGTCATCCGCTCAAAACGCCGCTTCACCTACAAACAGGCCTTTGCCGTGATCCAGGACGCGCCGAAGGACGAGATCGAAAAGATGCTGCACGACGCCCACGTCATGGCGCAGCGCATCCGCCACATGCGCTTCAAGAACGGCTCCCTCGACCTTGACTTCCCAGAGAACAAAATCCGCCTCGACGAGCAGGGCCGGGTGCTGCGCATCGAGCGCATCGAAAACGATGTCTCCCACCAACTCATTGAGGAATACATGCTCCTCGCCAATGAAGCCGTCGCAGGCCGTCTGATGACGCTGAACCGCCCGGCCGTGTACCGCGTCCATGAGTCGCCCAAAGAAAAGCGCCTCAACGATTACCGTGACGACGTGCTGAGCCACCGCGTGCCCTGCGGCAATCTCAACCACCGCCCGGAGGTGCAAAAGTTGCTCGCCAGACTCGGCACCCTGCCCATCGGCCAGGCATTAAAAATCGGTTTCCTCAAGTCCCTAATGCGCGCGCGTTACGCGGTGGAGCCGCTGGGCCACTACGGGCTGGCAAAGCTAAAGTACACCCACTTCACCTCGCCCATACGCCGCTATGCCGACCTCGTCGTGCATCGCGCGCTCTTTGACAAAGTGGAACTCCAGGTCACTGCCGCGAAGCAGATTGCAGAGCACATCAGCCTCACCGAAAAGAACTCTGCCGATGCCGAGCGCGACAGCAAGGAGGTGAAGCTCTACGCTTATTTGAAGGCCCAACTCACCGCCAAAAAACCTCAGCCTTACGCCGCGCTGGTCACGGACGTGCGGAACTTCGGCTTCTTTGTGGACGTGCCGGAGTTGGGCATGAGCGGCCTTGTGCCGCTGTCGGCCATCCCAGATGATTTCTTTAACTTCGACCCCGCTCGCGGCCAGCTCATCGGTCGGCACACCCGCAGGGTCATCCAACTCGGCGACAACGTCAGCGTGCAAATCCACAAGGTGGACAGCTTCAAAAAGCAGGTGGACTTCCAACTCAAGCCCCCAACAGCGCACGAGAAGCAACGCCCGCAGCCAGGCCTGCCCCCCACTCCCAAACAGAAGCCTACCAAGCGATTTAAAGCAGCAGACAAAAGACCCAGCAAGAGCAAACGCCGCCGTTAGACCTCAAGCTGTATCCCCAGCTCGCACACCTGGCGTGGGGGGAGGTCAAAGTAACCGGTGGCGGGGCGCGAAAGGCGGCTGAGCAGGACGAAAAGGCGCTTCCGCCACCCAGCCATCTTGCCGGGGCCATTCGTGAGCAGGATTTCACGGCTCTGATAAAAGGTGATGCCGGCTTTCTTGAGCTTCGTCTTCTCACTGAGTGCCTGGACGAGATCCTCGAAGACATCCGGCGACTCGGAGAATCCGTAGCGCAAAACCACACGATAAAACTCCTCGCAATACTGCTCCACATCGTGCCGTGTCGCGTCGCAGACATAAGGAGTGTCCTCAAATCGGACGGTGAGCAGCACGACCTGTTTGTGCAGCGCTTTGTTGTGCTTCAAATGATGCAGTAGGGCCAGCGGCAGGCCGTCGGCGCTGGCAGACATGAAGACCGCAGTCCCCGGCACCCGAATGATGCGGTCCTTGGCGATCTCATCCACGAGATGATGCACCGGCAAGCGCCCACGCTGCATCGCCTGGAAGAGGATGGCACGCCCGTCGGTCCAGGTTTTCATCAGTATCCATAGCCCGATAGCGACCACGAGCGGGAACCACGCACCGTCAAAGAACTTGCTGAGGCTGCCTGCCACATAGCTGCTTTCGATCAGCGCGAAGATCACGGCAGGCAGAAGCGCCATCCAGAAAGACCAGCCCCACACGCGCCACGCCACATAGAAGAACAGCACGGTGGTCAGCAGCATCCCCATCGCCACAGAAAAGCCGTAAGCCGAGGCCAGGCGGCTGCTGCTGCCAAAGGTCCACACCAGCGCCAGGCAGCAAGCCATGAGGAGGAAATTCACCTGCGGCATGTAGATCTGTCCGCGGATGTCCGGGTTCGTGTGTACGATTTTCAAACGCGGCAGATAGCCCAGTTGCACAGCCTGCTGGGTCAGCGAGTACACGCCCGTAATCATGGCCTGCGAGGCGATGATCGTCGCCGCAGTCGCTAAAATAATGAGCGGGATAAGCATCCACTCCGGGGCCATCCGGTAAAACGGGCTACCATTCACCAGCACCTCCGGCTGGCTCAGGATCAGCGCACCCTGCCCCAGATAATTCAGTGTCAGCGCTGGGTAAGCCAGGCAAAACCACGCCTTCTGCATCGGCCCGCGCCCAAAGTGGCCGATGTCCGCATACATCGCCTCGCAGCCCGTCACCGCCAGCAGCACCATGCCCATGATGACGATGCCGTGCAGCCCATGATGCGTCAGGTAATAAATGCCGTGATGCGGCGACAGCGCGTACAAAATCTCCGGCCTCTCCAGAAGCCGGTACAGCCCCAACATCGCCAGCACGAAAAACCAAAGAATCATCACCGGACCAAAACTGACGCCGATCTTCGCCGTACCCTGCCTTTGCACCAAAAACAGACCCAGTAGGATCACTGTAGCGATGGGCAGCACATAGGAGGTGAAGCTCTTGTTCAGCTCACCCAGACCCTCCACCGCAGACAAAACCGAGATCGCCGGCGTGATCATGCCATCACCATAAAGCAGCGCCGCCCCAAAAAGCGTAAAGAGAACAAAGGCACTGACAGACCTCGGCCCGAAAGCGTCCTTCTTCGCCCGCAGCAGAGACAGCAGCGCAAACATCCCGCCCTCTCCCTGATTCGTGGCATGGCTGAGGAGCAGCAGGTACTTCACCGCCGCCATCAGGGTCAGCGACCAAAACATCAACGAAATAGGTCCAAAGACCTGCGCCGCCACATCCCCCGCCGGGTTAAAGCCCGCATGGACCAGGCTTTCTTTAAGTGCATAAAGAGGACTCGTGCCGATGTCCCCATAGACCACGCCCAACGCTGCTAATGCGAGAGCCCAACTGCTTGAAGATTTGTGTTCTGCCATGTGGTGTCTCCGGGGCTAGACCCGAAGCCCTGGTTAATGCAGGGACTGGCCTGATAGCCAGAAGGTGCCGTTTGGCAAGAGGCATTCCAGTCGTTTCCCAGGCAGCACCTGGGCTGACACATCAAAAATGAAGTGGAACGAAGTACAAGATTCACAGGATGGGCTGGATTTACAGGTCTGAAAAATCCCGTCTATCCTGCCAATCTCGTAAATCCTGTAACGCCGGGAGTGTGGCACCGCTGCCCTAACTACAATATGACGATGAGACACCTAGAACTGTTTGAGCTACCCGACGACACCGCCGGAGGAGAGGACTTGGCAGCGGTTGCCACCACTCACTTGTTGTCCGTTGTGCGGAGCGTCTATGACACGAACGACGCGATCCTAACGGGCATCGAAAAGCTCCACTGTCCGGGTGGCTTCGAGTGTGATGTAACCTATGGAAATGGCGCATTCTGGAAGGGCCGGGAACGTCCGAAATACTGCTTCGACATCACGCCGCTGCATGAAGGGGTGATCCAAGCCGACAGTCAAATGCTGCCACTGGAACCTAACACGCTCCGCAACATGGTCTTCGATCCGCCCTTCCTGACCTACGTCAAAGGCGGGCGCGATCACAACAGCAAGGTGGCAATGACTGCCCGCTTCGGCGGATACTACCGATACGACGAACTGGAAGCCCACTATCGCGGGACGCTCTCCGAAGCGTGGCGCGTGCTCAAGCCCGGTGGGGTGATGGTCTTCAAGTGCCAAGACGTGATCCACAATCACAAGATGCACGCGACACACGTCAACGTCTGCAACTGGGCAGAGTATGAGGGCTTCCGGCTGCTCGACCTGTTCATCCTGCCCGCAAAATCACGGATGCCCGGACCACAGAAGGGAACGCAACGCCATGCGCGGGTGTTCCACTCTTACTTCCTAGTGTTCGTGAAGCCGGGGAAACTTTCTTCGGACAACTTGTGGATCATTCACAGATTGTGAGGTTTGTCAGCAGCTTTATAGGCGACGGAAAGAGGCTCTGAGTACGAGGTTTCAATTTCATGATGGCGTTTTAACCCCCTATGCCGTACTCAGGCAAGAAAAATGTAGGATAGCGCTCAAATATCGGATATTGAAGGAGTTTATGAGCAACCAGATGGAACCCAAACTGGAAGAACGGCTGCGTGGGGTGATCCGCCTCAAGCAGTACTCACCTAAAACCGAGGAGACCTACATCCAGTGGTACCGGCGCTACGTCCGCTTCCACGCCCAGGTGGCAGGGAAGATGCGGCACCCGCAAGAGATGGGCACGGCGGAAGTGACGGCGTTTTTGACCAATCTGGCGGTGAATAAGAGCCTTTCGGCCTCCTCCCAAAATCAGGCACTCAATGCGCTGGTGTTCCTTTATAAAGAGGTGCTCAAAATTGAGCTGGAAGGCATCCAGGCTACGCGCGCGAAGCGCAGCAAGCACCTGCCGGTGGTTTTGACCCAGGAGGAGGTACGGGCACTGCTGGTGAATGTGAAGGGGGATGCCGGGCTGGCAGTAAAGCTACTCTATGGCTGCGGGCTGCGCGTGGCGGAGGTGCTGGCGCTGCGGGTGAAGGATGTGGATGTGGGAGGTGGCAAGATCGAAGTGCGCGGCGGTAAAGGGGATAAAGACCGAGTCATCACGCTGCCGAAAAGCATGCTGCACCCCATCGAAGAGCATTTGAAACAGGTGAGAGCCGTCTTTGATGCTGACCGGCGTGATGGCGTGCCAGGTGTGGCGCTACCGAAGGCCTACGGGGTGAAGAACCCACAAGCGGCAGTGAGCTGGCCGTGGTTCTGGTTTTTACCTTCGTCCCGCGTTTATGAAGAGGTGACGAAGGGACTGCACGGACGGCATCACCTGCATGAGATCGCCATCACACGGGAGCTGGAGCGTGCGGCCAAAATTGCAGGCCTGAGCAAGCGTGTCACCGCTCATGTGCTGCGCCATTCGTTTGCGACCCACCTCGTGCTACGCGGCATCGACATCCGTTCCGTGCAGCAGCTCCTCGGCCACTCGGACGTGCGCACGACGGAGATTTACACGCATCTGGCCAAAGCGATGCGCGGGGAGATCACCAGCCCGCTGGATGATCTGTAAACAAACTACGACGATGAAGAAAACACCGGGACCCGAACGAGCCTACAAGGCGTGGTACAAGGAGATGCTGGCAGCCCTCCAAGAACGCTGGCATGAGGGCATGGGCTGGACGGAGTGTGAGGCCCTGTGCGGGGAGCTGACGAGCCTGCGAGCACGCATCCAGGAAGATCGTGGGATCAAACCACCGCAGATGTTTTGCCGAAACTGCCAGGCTTACCATGAGATGAAGAATCAGGATGTCAGCGTGAGGGCGCTGCTCTTTGCCCTGAAGAAAGTGGGTGCGGTTGGCGAGTCCGAAATGGCCAGCCTGGATAAAGCTTGGCAGAAGGAGCAGAAAAACAGAAAGCGGCAGATGGCAGCCCGCGCTCTGGTGCTCGCGCCTACGGACGCGAGCGGCACCACATCCACGACATCATGATCAACCGGGAGATCGCCCGCGCCGTGAATCTCACCGGCATCCCGAAGCGGGTGACGGCCCACACGTAGCGCCACAGCTATACCACGCACCTCATCCTGCGCGGCGTGGAATTGATGACTTTCGCGCCCCACGCTCAAGTCCCCCTGCGGGCAGCCTGTCGGCTGTCTGTCTCGCGGCTTGCCGCCGCCGCTCGGCTCGCAGCATCCAGCAGCTGCTCGGCCATGCGGATGTGCGCACGACGGAAATCTACACCGAGCTGGCGAGGGCCATGCGCGGGGAAATCACCAGCCCGCTGGATGATTTGTGACGCATCTACTTTTGCTGCATAAGCGCTGTCAAAAGCCCCCACCTAAAATTTTTCATGCGCAGCCTGCACGCTCTGTGCTAGACATCCCGCCCGCGCCCCCAGCGACTCCATTTCACTCTCTAAAATCATGCCCAAAAAGACCCTCCGCGACATCGAACTGAGCAACAAACGCGTCCTCGTCCGTGTGGACTTCAACGTACCGCTGGAAGAAAAAGACGGCCAGATGGTCATCACGGACGCCACCCGCATCCAGGAGACGCTGCCGACGCTCAACTACCTGATCGAGAAGGATGCTAAAATCATCCTGTGCAGCCATCTGGGCCGCCCAAAAGGTAAGCGCGATGCCAAGCAATCTCTCGCCCCCGTGGCCCCGGCCCTCAGCGCGCTGATCGGTCGCCCGGTCGAGTTTGCGGACGATTGTGTCGGTGATGAGGCCAAGGCCAAAGCGCTCGCACTCGCCCCCGGCGGCGTGCTTTTGCTGGAGAATACCCGCTTCCACGCTGGCGAAGAAGACAACGACGCGGAACTAGCCAAGGGTCTCGCTGACTTGGCCGAAATCTTTGTGAATGACGCCTTCGGCTCCGCCCACCGTGCCCACAGCTCCACCGCTGGCGTCGCAGACTACCTCCCCGCTGTGTCCGGTTTGCTCATGGAAAAAGAGCTGACCTATCTGCACGATGAGTTGGAAAATCCCGAGCGCCCCTTCGTGGTCATCCTCGGCGGCGCGAAGGTGAACGACAAGATCGAGGTCATCAATCGCCTGCTCGAAAAGGCCGACACCATCATCATTGGCGGCGGCATGGCCTACACATTCCGCAAACTCGTGCAGGGCATCACTATCGGTAAGAGTCTCTACAAACCCGAGTGGGAGCCTATCGCCCAGGCCGCGCTGGACAAAGCGAAGGCACGCGGAGTAAAGCTGCTCATCCCCGTGGATGCGCTGATCACAGACGCATTTGATTTCGATGCCAAGAAACTCGGCACCACAAAGTACACTGGCGTGAATGAAAGCATCCCTGAGGGCTGGGAAGGCGTGGACATCGGCCCAGAGTCCGTGAAACTATTCTCCGCTGAAATCGCCACCGCCAAGACCGTCATTTGGAATGGCCCGATGGGTGTCTTCGAGATCAAGGAAAGCGCGAAGGGCACCTTCGACATCGCCGAAGCCGTGGCCGCCAACACCAGCGCCAAGACCATCATCGGCGGCGGTGACAGTGTGAAAGCAGTGAAGAAAGCCAAGCTGGCCGATAAAATGACCTTCATCTCCACCGGCGGCGGTGCCAGCCTCGAACTCCTCGAAGGCAAAGTGCTTCCGGGTGTAGCCTGCTTGCAGGAGAAATGAGATGAGACATTTGTGATGGTTGGCAGTCTTCTGAAAACCACTGCAAACAATAGCCAACTATCGCAAACAACCGCAAACCTGCCCCATCCCATGATCCACCTCCGCAAGCCCATCATCGCCGCCAACTGGAAGATGCACATGACACCTCAGGAGACGGACGATTTTCTCCGCTCCTTTTCCCGTCTGGTGCCAGACAAATGCCCGGTGCAAATAGTCGTCGCACCGCCGTTTGTCAGCCTGGCCAAGGCGCAGGAAAGTCTGATGCACTCCCGTGAACAGATCGTGGAACTGGCTGCTCAAAACATGAGTCAACACGCCGGCGGTGCCTTCACGGGTGAAATCAATGCACGCATGATCAAGGAATGCAGCTGTAGGCACGTCATCCTCGGTCACAGTGAGCGCCGCAGCATCTTTGGCGAAACCAGCGCACTCGTTAACGCCAAAGTCCTCGCCGCCCTCGAAGCCCGCCTGCACCCCATTCTCTGCATTGGTGAGACGCTGGAGGAACGCGATGGCGGCCTGATCGAAAAAGTCCTCGAAGGCCAGCTCCGCGAGTCATTGGCCGAGGTCGGTGCCCGCCGCATCCAGGAGTGTGTCATCGCCTATGAGCCCGTCTGGGCCATCGGCACAGGCCGCACTGCCAGCCCGCAGCAGGCCCAGGAGGCACACGCCTTCACCCGCAGCGTGCTCACCGAAATGTTTGGCGAGGATACCGCCCAACGCATCCGCATCCAGTACGGCGGCAGCGTGAAGCCGAATAACATGGCAGAGCTTATCAGCCAGAAAGACGTGGATGGCGCGCTGGTCGGTGGTGCCAGCCTGGAAAGCGGCAGCTTCTGGGAAATCTGCCGCGCTGCCATTGATTGGGTGAATGGGCAGTAACAGAGTTTTGTGCCCCAAACAAAATCTTCCACTCGGTGCGCGTTTCTGGTAAACCATGACCATGAAATCAAAACTCGCCCCGTCCAACCGCCGTCAGTTTCTCCACACCAGTTCCCAGGCCATCGCCGCAAGTTGGCTCGGCTCCAGCCTAGCAGCGGATAATGCACCTGCTATGCCCAAGTCCGAGACGCTCGTGCAGCAGCTCTACGGCAGCCTCAGTGAAACCCAGCGTGCAGCCATCTGCCTACCGTGGGATGACCCCCTGCGCCAGAAGGTGGACAACAACTGGCACATCCGGCCCAAGCGCATCCGCGAGGTGCTCAGTGCCGATCAACAGGATCTCGTGCGGCAGGTCTTCGACCACTTGCATAGCGACGCGTACAAGAAGGAAGTGTGGCGGCAGTTCGACCATGACAACAAGCGCGACGGCGGCTTTGGCAGCTCCTCCATCGCCCTTTTCGGTGCGCCGGGCACTGGTCAGTTTGAGTTCGTCATCACTGGTCGCCACTGCACCCGCCGTTGCGATGGCGACAGCGTGGCAGGCACAGCCTTTGGCGGGCCCATTTTCTACGGGCACGCAGCAGGCAGCTTCAATGAAAAGCCGGATCACCCAGGCAATGCCTACTGGTTCCAGGCAAAGCGGGCCAACGAACTCTTCCAAGCCCTCAGTGGCAAGCAACGCGAGATGGCCCTGCTGGACAGCGGACGCGATGAGGAAGGCAATGAGACCGTAAAGCTCACCGGCAAATCACAAGGTCTGGACGGCATCCCTGTCAGTGAACTCACCGCCGACCAGAAAGGCCTCGTGCGTAGCGTGCTGACCGATCTGCTGGCTCCTTTCCGCAAAGAAGATGCGGCAGAGTCCATGAAATACATTGAGGCCGGTGGCTTCGACAACCTGCACCTGGCCTATTACAAAGGGCAGGATGTGGGCAACGATGGCGTCTGGGATGTCTGGCAGGTGGAGGGGCCAAACATGATCTGGTATTTCCGTGGTGACCCGCATGTCCACTGCTGGGCACACATCAAGGACAAGGCGTAGCACTCACAGCTTCCAGTCCACCACCACCTGCTGCTCGCGTCCGTTGCGGTCGTGATACTTCACATGGCCGTGCTTAACGCCGTATTCATGCACACACTTGGTCACCTTCACATCATAGGCGCAGTATTCTGCGATTTCTGCCAACTTACCCTGCTGCCACCAGCGGATCGCCTCCAGCCCATCTGCTGTCTTACCAGTGCCTAGACTCGCAGCAGCCACAGCCTCCAGCTTCAATCTGTGCCCCAGTTTTTTTTCCAAGTCCACCAACAGATCTAAATCGCGCACTTGCTCGCGGAAATCAAAGATGGTGTGGCCCATGAGCACCTCGTAATCAAAGCCGACATGATTGAAACCCACCACAAGGTCCGCGCGCACGAGCTGCTTGATGAGGTCCTCTGTTTCCTCTTGTTGATAGATCAGATACTCGCCCAACTTCGTGCTATAGGTCACCGCCACAGAGATGCCCATTTTGTGCTTGTTGCCCCAGCCGCCCACGTCACTCGCAGTGCGTCGTGTCTCCAGGTCAAAGTAAACAATGTCCCGGTCCATCTCGCTCAGAGCCGGTACACAATTCGTGCCTTGTCCATGTCATAGGGGGACATCTGTATCTTCACGCCATCGCCAATGACGAGGCGGATGAACTTCTTGCGCATCTTGCCAGAAATATGCGCCAGCACCTCGTGACCGTTCTTCAACGTCACCCGAAACATGGTACCCGCGAGTACGGCGGAAATCACCCCCTCAAGCTCGATAGCTTCTTCCTTCTGCTTCAGTTCATCCTCTGGCTCTGGTTCCGGACGGCGCGGCGGTGGCCCACTGCGGGGCGGCGACGCTGGACGCGGTCCACCAGAAGGGCGGCGCGGCGGTCCACCACGGTTGTTGTTTGATCGGCGGGGAGGGGGCATAGATGAAAAGGCCTGCATGAATCAGGCATCCAGGTGCGGCTTAGAGTGCTGTGCTGGCGTCTCATTGACAACTGCTATTTTCCCCTGCTGCCAGGGCCATGAAATTTCACTGGCACGCTGTGACGCTTCGGCTATTCTCCCCGCCTCAGATGGTGGTCGTAGCTCAATGGTAGAGCTCCAGATTGTGATTCTGGTTGTTGCGGGTTCGAGCCCCGTCGATCACCCCCTTTTCCTCGTCCACATGGATGAGGCATTTCTTGCCAGAAGATAGGGACGCACCACAATGGTGTAGCGCATGGAACTTCTCGAATCTGTCCTCGGTTACACCTTTCAAGACCCGCGAAAGCTCACGGAGGCACTGACCCACGGCAGCCTCGGCTATGAGTTACAGCGCAACCAGACGGACAATCAACGGCTAGAATTCTTGGGAGATGCCGTGCTACAGCTCTCCCTCTCAGAGATGCTTTTCCTCAGACTCGCCGATGCAGATGAAGGTGTCCTCACCAAGGCACGCGCTCAGCTCGTTTCCACCAAAGCATTGGCCCAAGTAGCTCGACGTCTCCAACTCGGCGGGTTCCTCCTCATGGGACGCGGCGAAGAAGCCAATGGAGGCCGAGAGCGTGAGTCCACCTTGGCCGATGCCCTGGAGGCCATTGCTGGTGCTATTTATCTGGACGGGGGCATGGACGCCGCACAGGGTTTTGCAAGGCGGCTTTTTACTGCCGAGTTGGACCGGCTGGGCAACAGCCCTGAGGACCAGAATCCTAAAGGTCAGCTTCAAGAACTGATCCAGGCTGTGAGCACAGAAGCGCCGACCTACCAAATAACTCAAGAGTCTGGACCCGACCACGCCAAGTCATTCGAAGCCATTGTGAACTGGCAAGGCAACACACTGGGTCGCGGGTTAGGACGCAGCAAAAAGGAAGCTGAGATCGAAGCCGCACGTGCAGCCCTGCACTCTGGTTATGTTGAGGAGATGCTAAAAAAAACTGGCCACGCAGTTTATCAGGCCACTAAAATTTCCAGCGCAAACTGTGAGCAAAGCCATGAACAACCACCTCAAATGTGCGAACAAAGCGCAAAAGTGCGACTTGTTTATGAGCTTCCACAGACTGTGCCCAAAACTATCACCACTTCTAAAGCTGTGGAACCTAGCTCATAAGGTAGAAGAACAGCGTTATTGCAGTTATCCCCAGCTTATACGGTTAAGGAGAATGGTAGAAGCTTTATCAATCTCAATCATAGAGCTGTGGAAAAGAGGCATAACCTCAGCCTCAACCCACCATGCTCACACTTGAACTGACTCCAGAAGGCAGCCTCCTCTGCGTGGGCGAGCCAGAGTCCAATGCCGAGAGAAGATTGGCTGCAACTACCTACACGTCAGAATGGATGACCCTCCTAGCGGGACAATTGCTCACTGCTGAGTTTGATGTCTCCTGGCGATGGCTACGCGGGTGGCCGCAGCAGTTCTTTACACGCCTCTGCCAGACCAAAGATGCCCGCACCACTCCACCACCTTCGGTCGAGGAAATGGAAACGATGCTCAGCACTGCTCCGCCTTTTGCAGGCGCAGAGTATCTTACCAAAGAACTGCTCCTCGACTGGTGGCAGAGTCTTGCAGATTACATCGCCGCACAGGCTACGGAGCATCCACAGGGTCTCGAAGGCTGGCTGCGGAAAGAAAATCCTCAATGGCATCTCGTCGGACGCGTGACGTTTCATCTCGCGGAGAACAAGACGGACACGCAGCGGCCTTTCGCTTTCCTGGCCACGTTCACCGAAAAACTCAGCGCCACCGGCCAGCCGCAGCACTTGCCGCTGGCGCGCGCCTTGCAGCTTTACGCCGGGCAGAAGGATCAAACCGCGCTGAACGCGCTGCTGGAGCCAGTACGCATGGCGGCGGAGAAGTCGAAGCTGCTTCGCGATTGGCTGGAAACACGGCGCTTGTTTCAGCCGATGGCGATGTCGCCGCAGGAGGCCTTTCGTGTGCTGCGGGAGACGGCGGTGTTTCAGGAAAGCGGCATCGTCATGAAGCTGCCGGACTGGTGGCGCAGCGGCAAGGGGCCGCGGCCTGCGGTGTCGGTGACGATTGATGCACCGAAGAAAACCTCGCTGCATGCCGGGACGCTGCTGAGCTTCAAAATGGCCGCCAGCCTCGAAGGCGAGCCACTGACCGACGCTGAATGGGAAAAACTTCTCAGCGCCGACACCGGCCTCGTTTCATTACGTGGCAAATGGATCGAAGTCGATGGCGCGCAGTTGCAGCAGGTGATGGATCACTGGCAAAAGGTGCAGCACGCCGCTGGTGAGGGCGGCATCGGCTTTCTCGACGGGATGCGGCTTCTCGCAGGCTTCGATCCGCGCCAACTGGCGGCGGAAGAGGAAAACACCGAGATGGTGCATGATTGGAGCGACATCGTGGCAGGCAAGAACCTCGCGCAACTACTCGATCAGATGCGCGATCCGGCTGAAGCGGCACCGCCGCCGAATCTGTGTGCCACCATGCGACCGTATCAGCTCAAAGGTTTCGCCTGGCTGCAATTCATGACACGCCTCGGCCTCGGCGCCTGTCTGGCGGATGACATGGGTTTAGGGAAGACGATTCAGGTGATCGCATTGCTGTTGGCGAGGACGAATGACGCCCAGGTTAGCATGGCGCATGAAAGCTCGCGGCAGCGTCCTGGAGTGCGCCGGCCCTCCGGCGCTTTCGAAAGTCCCCAGGTCCTCGAAAAGCTCCAGAGGGCTGGAGCACTCCAAAACGCTGTCGCGCCAGCCTTGCTCGTCGTCCCCGCCTCGCTCGTCGGCAATTGGAAGGCCGAGGTCGCGAAATTCGCGCCCGATTTGAAGCTCTTCATCGCGCATCCATCTCAAACCCCACGCGAGCAGCTCGATCTCGCGGTTAAACATCCATCCGAGGCGCTTCGCGGCTGTGATGCGATGCTCACGACCTATCAATTTCTCCAGCGCACCGAAGCGTGGCAGTTACATCCATGGAGCGTCGTCATTCTCGATGAAGCGCAGGCCATCAAGAATCCCGGCAGCGCCAGCACGAAGGCCGTGAAGCGCCTGCAAGCACCCACACGCATCGCGTTGACCGGCACACCCGTCGAAAACCGCCCCGGCGACCTCTGGAGCCTCTTCGACTTCCTCAATCCCGGCCTGCTCGGCGGCTCCGGTGCTTTTACCGATGCCGTGAAGCTCTGCGCGAAATCGAGCGAAGGCTTCGCGCCGCTGCGCCGTCTCGTGAAGCCTTACATCCTGCGCCGGATGAAGACGGACAAGAGCATCATCACCGATCTCCCCGACAAGATCGAAACCAAGGCTTTCTGCGGCCTCACCAAACGTCAGGCCACAATCTACGCCAAGCTCGTCGATCAACTCGCGAAGATGCTGGCCGACAAAGACATGGAGCCGATCAAGCGCCAGGGTCTCGTGCTCGGCTTCCTGCTCAAGTTCAAACAGATCTGCAATCACCCCAGCCATTGGAACGGCGACGGTGCCTGGCACCCCGAAGACAGCGGCAAGTTCACGCGCCTCGCCGAGATTTGCAGCGAACTTGCCGAGCGTCGCGAGCGAGCGCTCATCTTCACGCAGTTCGCGGAGACCTGCGATCCGCTCGCCCGCTTCCTCGCCACCGTGTTTGGCCGCGAAGGTCTCATCCTGCACGGCGGCACCAGCGTGAAGCAGCGCCCCGAGCTTGTCGAAGCCTTCCAGCAGCCCGGCGGCCCGCCCTTCATGGTGATCAGCGTCAAAGCCGGCGGCACCGGCCTCAATCTGACCGCCGCCAGCCACGTCATCCACTTCGACCGCTGGTGGAACCCCGCCGTCGAAAACCAAGCCACCGACCGCGCCTTCCGCATCGGGCAGAAGAAGAACGTCTTCGTTCACAAATTCCTCTGCCAGGGCACGATTGAGGAGCGCATCGACTCATTGATTGAGGAGAAGATGAAGTTGGCGAATGACCTCATCAGTGACGACGGCAGCGCCGAATCCCTGCTGACGAACATGAGTGCGGACGAACTGCTCAGTTTTGTGGCGCTGGACGTGAACTCGGCGGTTTCCTGACTTTTTTGCCCGTCGTCTTTTTGCCTTCCGACTTGGGTTCCTGAATGCGCTTCATCAACTCCAGAGCCACGGCCTGTCGTTCAGGCGCAAGACGGTGGAGGTGATCTTTGTTGTCACAGGCGATGAGAGCATCTCGGACTGTTTCAAAAGCGCTGCTGTTTGTGGAGGCTGGCAGTAGCGCCAACGCATCGCTGGGCTTGGTGAGCCGAGCGTAGCGCACGAGGCCATTGACGATGAAATCGAAGACATCCATGGTTTGGGAGTTTTGAACACACCATTCGGCCAGCGAAGGCAGAACGGTTTGCCAGTCGTCGGAGTGATCGGCGCAGAGGATGTGGAATATGTGCCGGACATATCCGGAGTCGGGTTCGAGTGGGAGCGCCATGACCGCGCAATGTCGGGCTTCCAAGATGCCATCTGGTTTTTTTGACAGCACCTCCGCAAGTCCCGACCAAGGACGAGCAAGAGTGGGGTCAAGTTCGATGGCCTTGCGATAAGCACTTTCGGCTTCGGCAGGCCGGTTCAGATGATCTTGCAACAGATTGCCCAGATTGTTCCAATGGTAGGCATCCTTGGGGGCGATTTCGATGGCCTTGCGGTAGGCACTCTCGGCCTCGGCAGGCCGGTTGAGTTGTTTCTTGAGCAGATTGCCAAGACCGTTCCAAGGGTGGTCATCCTTGAGGTCGATTTCGATGGCCTTGCGGTAGGCACTCTCGGCCTCGGCGGGCCGGTTGAGATGATATTGCAGCAGATTGCCCAGATTGTGCCAAGGGGAGGCAAACTTGGAGTCGATTTCGATGGCCTTGCGGTAGGCACTCTCGGCCTCGGCGAGCCGGTTGAGATGATATTGCAGCAGATTGCCCAGACCGTACCAAGGGAAGCCAAACTTGGGGTCGAGTTCGATGGCCTTGCGGTAGGCACTCTCGGCCTCGGCGGGCCGGTTGAGATGATCACTCAGCAGATTGCCCAGATTGTGCCAAGGGGAGGCATTCTTGGGGTCGAGTTCGATGGACTTGCGGTAGGCGCTCTCGGCAAGATTCCAGGCGGCTCGTTCTCTGAGGAACTCGGTGAGTGAATGCCACCAGCCGGCGCTTTCAGGCTGATACTGCAGTTCTTTGCGTAACGTAGCCGGCATGTGCTGGCAGAAGGCGATGATCTCCATCTCGGGGAGGTCTTGTTTGGCCCGTTCGATGTCAAACCAGTCACTCAAAGAGGCGAGGGCCTTGCCATCCCAGCTTTCGCGCAGAGTGCTGTGGAGGAGATGGCGACGTGAGTCCGCAGAGATGGAGCGAGTGAGAGCGCAATGCAGCACATCACGAGCGTCCTGCATGCCGAGAGGACCACATTCTGCGGAGTCGTGGGCGAGACGGGCGAGGACTTCGGAGGCTTGCTGATCGGGGAAGAGCAGGCGGACCATGGCGACGAACCAATCGAGCCGGTTCCGTGCAGCACGACCGTGGCGCATGAGGTAGTGAATGTTCGAGAAGCGGTCGGTGAGGAGGTAGGTCTTGCGTTTGGGATTGCCGGCGGCTTCACGGATGAGGCCGGCTTTGATGAGGGCGCGGATTTGAGCGCTGACCTGATTGCTGGGCAGGCGGGTGGCCGTGGCGATGCTGGCGACTTCCACGGGATCCCAAGCTAGGGCGATGGAATCGAAGATGCGCTGCTGCTGGAAGGGCAGGGCATCGACGATGGCTTTGAAGTAGGGCGTGAAGTCGTCGAGGAGCTTTTCGAGATCGGCGCGGATGTCGGTGTGCAGGCCGTCATGGAGCAGGCGGTAGAAGGTCTTGATGAGGCGGGGATTGCCACCGGTGAAAAGGTGGAGGGCCTGAATTCTGCCGCTGCGTTCTTTGATGGCTTCTTCCACTTTGGGATCGCCGCGTGTCTTGGCGAGGTTGAGAAGGCACTCGCGCATTTCTTCTGGCGCGAGGGGTTTCAGCTCGAAGTAGCGGAAGAAGTCGAAGAAGGGCTGATCGACATCGGTGACCTGCTCGAAGTAGCTGGTGGCACCGCCGATGAGCATGACGCTGCTGTCCTGCATGAGGAAGGCGCGGAGGCGGTGTAGCGGCTCGGGATCGCGGATGGAGGCGAAGAGGTCGTTGAGATTGTCGATGAGCAGGATGGCGCGTTTGCCGCGCTGTTTGACGAGATCGAGGAAGATGCGCTGGGCGCGGTCTTCGATGTTGGGCGGGTTTTCGGTGAGGAGCTTGCCAGCACGATCAGTGGCGTCCTTCGTGGCGGCTTCCCAATGGCGGATGGCCTCCAGCCAGAAGTCGGCGAGGTCGCCGACGCGGCGGCTTTCTTCATCGAAGACGACGGGCTGCCACTGGCGGGAGAGTTCGGCATCGCGACTGATGCGATGCGCCATAGCCCAGAGCGTGGTGGTCTTCCCCATGCCGCGTGCGCCGATGAGCAGGCAGTGCTGCGGCGGGTGGCCGGGTTTGTTGCCACGAACGATGCCGAGCAGTGTCTCCAGCATGGGCAGACGTGCAGTGTACTCGCCGAGGAGCACGTCGGGTGGCAGAAGCGCCGGATTGTAGAGAGCGAAAGGGTGCTGGGACATGGATGGGATCAGGCGGTTTTGCGCAGCCAGAAGTCGCGCAGGATGTGGGAGGCGAAGGTGGTGCGTTGTTCGCCTTTGGATTGCTGGAGCAGGTAGCCGTCGTGCTTGAGCGTCTCGATGACATGATCGAACTCCTCGGCGAGCAGAGAGCGGTGCGTGGATTCGGGCACGAGAGTGGCGTGGATGGCTTCAAACTCAGTGCGGCTCATGCCGTCTTTGGCGCGGCAGGTGGCTTTGAGGAGGGAGCGGGCTAGCTGGCACTCGCTGGTGGTGAAAACGTCCTTCAGGCGATCATGCATGCCGTCGCAGTATTGATTGCGACTGCCATGGACGAGGCAGTCACGGTAGATGGCTTCGAGTTCCTTGGCCGTGGGCGCTTTCTTGAACTCGGCCTCCTGAATCTCGGAGATGAAGAGCTGGAGAAGAATCGGCCAGTTGCCGCCGAGAAGCTGGAGGATCTTTTTCCTGCCGGTCAATGTCAGCGGCAGGTCGTGGCTGGTAGCGAGGTTTTCGAGCAGGCTGAGCGCTTCTTCGTCGCCCAGTGGCGGAATTTCGTGCGTGTCGAATTCATTGACTGCGGGTGCGAGACCGAGCTTTCGCACGACACCTTTCAGGCCAATGGAACCGGTGACAAGGAAGCGGGCGTGGCGGTCTTTGAGGTCGTTGCGTGCGGCGCGGAACCAGTTCAGGACGCTTTCGACTTCGTCCCGCGAGGTCTTTTTGGCGACGAGTTTCAGGAAGGTGGGGAACTCATCGAGAAGGAACAGCACAGGCACATCGGAGTCGGCGAGCAGTTCCAGGAATTCGTCTGCGGTCTTGCGCCAGGAAGGCTGCTTTTGGTGATCGCTGAGCTCGATGCCGCCAACAACGGGGACTTCGATCTTGCGGAGTCGATCCAGGAAGCCACCGACTTTGTCCTGTGCCCACGAAAGCTGCGACTGCGGTTTCTGGAGTTCCTCACGCAGTTTCTTCACCATGCTGGCGAGCCAGGCCTCGACGGTGTCGTGACGTTCGAGGTTGAGCAGGATGGGCAGAAACTCATGCGGGTTGGCTTTGATCTCCTCCAAGCAGGAGGTCTTGCCGGTCCGGCGAGGACCCAGGAAGGCGACATTGCCACGGCGTAAAGCTCTCAGCAGCTTGGCGATGAGGGCTGGGCGCTTGTGAAAGTTCTGACCTGTGGCGGGAGGACCGATGCGGATTTCCATGCAACGAATTTATTGCGCAATATTATTTTTGCGCAATGAAAATTTTGCGTGAGGCGGCTCGACCTGGGTTTTGCCCATCAGAAAGCTGAAGCTCGACGTGGCGCGAGTATGCGGCTAAAAAAGTCGCCATGTGGTGGTCCTACGAAGACGTGCGTGAACAAAAAGAGCGGCTGCAACGCGAGATCGCGAAGCGGAAGAAGCGTGGGGAGAAGTTTGAGGCGTTGGCAGCTCCGGCGGGGCAGAAGAAGCTCTGTGCGACGTTCTGGGGGCAGGCTTGGTGCAAGAATCTGGAGTCGTATCAGCAGTATGAGTCGCGGCTGCCGCGTGGCCGTAGCTATTTGCGGCAGGGGAACGTGTACAACCTGGAAATCGAGGCGGGGCAGCTCAGCGCGGTGGTGGCGGGATCGGAGTTGTATGACACTAGCGTCCACATCCAGCCGCTGCCGAAGAAGAAGTGGCAGCAGATCGTGAAAGCGGGCGCGGGGCAAGTGGGGTCGATGCTGGATCTGCTGGCGGGGAAACTGGGAGATGGACTCATGCGCCTGCTCACCGATCCGCAGGATGGCCTGTTTCCAAAGCCGAAGGAGATCCGCTTCGACTGCTCGTGCCCGGATCATGCGGACATGTGCAAGCATGTGTCTGCTGTGCTGTATGGCGTGGGCGTGCTGCTGGACACGCGGCCCGAGCTGCTGTTCACGCTGCGTGGGGTGGATCAGGCGGAGCTGCTGTCCAACGCGAGCAGCGTGGCGATTACTGACCTGTCAGCGAACGCGGGTGATCTGGCCGGAGCGGACTTGTCGGCGATTTTTGGCATCGATCTGGCCTCAGGCGAAGACCTGCCGGTGATCGAGGAAACCAAGCCCGTGCAGAAAACGGGCGTGAAAACCAAGGTTAAAAAGAAGAAGGTGTGAAGCCTGTGAATCACGGTTGCGCCACCCAAAGCCGTGCGAGTTGTGTTGGCTGGAATTTCTCGCTGCTAGCAGCCAATTCGAGGGTGACCTGAGTTTGGCGGCCATTTTTGGTGAGGGCGGTGACTTTACCAGTGATCGGTTCCGCTGTTGGTTGGCGATCCACTCCGGCTGGAGCGACGCGGACGCTGATGTCCTTCTTGAGTTGCTTCACCTGTGCATCGCCTTCGTTGAAAAGGGTGAGCACCAGTTTTGTTCCGCCAGACTCATCGATGTAACCAGCGGCACCCTGTTCGAGAATGCGGGTGTCGTGGATGGCTTTTTGCTCGGTTTGAAATTTGAGCAGGCTCTCGTCGTCCAGGAAGACCTCCCAAGCCATGCGGGTTTTGCCCTTGCCGATGCCGTGGGTCTTGGTGCGAGTTTGTCGCTGGGTTTGATGTCGGTGAACTTGGCTGGCAGGCCGACCTTCCAGTAGCGGGTGTCTTTGTCAGTCTCGATGACGACGCCTTTCTCGCGCACGAAGCTCTGGTCGCCATTGGCCCAGGTGGTGGTGAGTTTGCCGGTGGTGGCGTCGATTTGATCCACATGGAAATACTCTTTGTGGCCGTTCATCATGTTCATTTCATCCTGGATGTAGGTGAGCCAGACCCACTCGCCTTTCTCGTTTTCGTGCAGGCGGAAGATCGCACGCTCGCCGACGCGGAAGTCCTGCAAGTCGCCGTTCGTGGCGTGATGCAGCAGTTCGGCGTAAGGCATGACGGTGAAGCTAACGATCTCATCCGTGCTCTCGCGGCGGAACTTCCCCGTGCGCGTGGCGAGATCGAGGCTGATCAGCTCACCCCACGGGCGCTGCATTTTGTCGAAGGGGATGATGACTTTGCCGGGTGTGATCTTGAGGACGGGCTTGGCTGCATCCGCAGCCAATGACGAATGCAGAATGCAGCATGACGAAATCAACAGGGCGGAGAACAGGATGGAGATTTTCATGGGTGGTGGCCTGGATTTGTCATTCTGCTTTCGTCACTGATAGACCTTCTCTTCGCGGGGCAGGTCATCGACCTTCCACTTCGCGGGCCAGATGCGAATGATGCGCTGCGGGCGGAAGCCCTCGAGCAGCAGCGAGGGCTGGAAACGGATGCGGATGCCGCTGTGGCCGGGCATGGGCAGTGTTTTGAGGGTTTCAATCATGGGGCCGGTTTTGCGGTCATTGATCTGATCCCAAGTGCGGAGATTGTCCTCGGCGACAGCGGCGGTGATGCCGGCGGGATCAGGGATGGCGGGCGACGTGGCTGTGGCGGGAACGACTGGCGCTGAAACGGTGCCGTTGGCAGGGAACTCGTCCATGAGCTTGGGATCAAAGCCGTCGAACAATGCAACGGTCACGATGCCCTTGGAGTTGTCCACATCGTCGATGATGCCGGGCAGGCCGTGCTCGCGCATGAACTGGCGATGCACTTCAAGCTGATGCGCGGTCGCGGCGGCGCGCGATTCGTCGTCGAGCCAGATTTCCACACAGCGGCCCGGGCCTTTGAGCGTGCAGACCGTGAGATTTATCCTGAGCCTCTGCTGCGGTTTCAGATCGGCCAACGTGCCGATGCCACGGCCTTTCCAGACGCGCGTGCTGGGTGCGATTTGGAAGAGCGTCGGCTTCACATCGTCTTTTCCGGCGGTGTTTCCGGTGACGGTGAGTGTTCCAAGAGTGAGGTCGAGAGTCTCCACACGCCAAGTCCGTTTGAGGCGTACCTCGTGACTGAAATCGTCCTCCAGCTTCAACACGCGGCTATATTTCGAGTCACCGCTGACCTTCCGTGCATTCGGATCTGGTTTCGCCTTCGGATCGACAGGCTTGAGCGAGCCCTCAAAGAACTGCCCATGCAAATGCGTGCCAATGGGAATGTGCCGCAGTTCCGCTGGAGCGCCGTGGTAGCTGATGGAACCCTCCGGAAGCAACGTGAAGTCCAGCGGCAGATCCCAATCCCCCCGCCGCTGCGCATCGGTGCGATCAGGCCGCAGCGTGCCAGCGCGGTTGATGTGATCGAGCGCGATGAGCTCGCCTGAGATGAGGTGAGGCTCGGCGGCGAATGACGAATGTAGAATGACAGCCGAGCAAAGCGAGACAGCCAGCATCGCGAAGCGTGTGCTGCCCCGCAGGGGTGAGCGAAGCGAAGCAAATGACGAAAAGATGAGGCGGCGCAGCATTCGAAATTCAGTCATTCCGGTTTCCCTTCGTCATTTACCCGACCACCTCGCTCACCGGCCCCAGGCTGTCGGCAAACTGCTCGGCGTTCACGTCCATCTTGTGCAGCATGGTGAGCAGCAGGTTGGTCATGCGCGCATTCGAGTCGATGGGTCGGCTGCAGACGGCGTAGTGACCGGCGGCGTTGGTGAGGTCGTATTGCTTCATCGAGGGGAGGTTGTAATCAATGTGCTGGCCGTGTTTGAGGCCGAGGTTTTTGCCACCAGCGAGGATGGTGGGAAGGTTGGCGTTGCCGTGGCTGTGACCATAGGCCATGCCGCTGCCGAAGAGCACCATGGTGCGGTCGAGCAGGGCTTCGTCGCCATCCTGCACGCTCTGGAGTTGATCGAGGAAATACGTGAACTGCTCGGTGATGAAGGTATCGCTACGGCTGAGGCGGGCCATTTGCTCGGGGTCGCCGTTGTGATGGGAAAGTTCGTGGCGCGTCTGCGGGATGCCGATTTCGGGAATGGCGAGGCCGTTGCTCTCACTGCCCTGCATGTAGCTGACGACGCGGGTCATGTCGGTGCGCAGCGTGAGCACAATGAGGTCATACATCGTGCGCCAGTAGTCGCCGGCTTGATCACGAGTGACATTGCGCGTGAGATGCGCGGTGGTGTCTTTGTCGATCACCGGTTTTGGCACGTTGAGCCACGAATCAAGCCGCTCGGTGCGCACCTCGACCTCACGCACGGAGGTGAGGTATTCATCAAGCTTCATGCGGTCGTCACCGCCGATGTCACGGCGCAGTTTTTTCGCATCGTCGAGCACGACATCGAGCACGCTGTGGCGGCGGTTCAAACGGCGACGCTGGGCATCAATCCCGCCGACTTCAGCACCAAAGAGACGGTTGAAGACGGTTTTCGGATTGTCCTCAGCAGGCAGCGGGATGCCATCGCGCGACCAGGCGAGCGTGGTGGGACCACGAGAGATGGAAAGCTCCAGCGAGCCGAAACGCGTCTGCGGTGCCGTGACTTCCGCCATCATCTGATCGGCGGAGACGGTGTTGCGAAACGCTCCGCCTTCCTGGCTGACCTTCGCGGCGGTAAGCCAGATCTTCGCGCACTCATGCGCTTGCCCGATGCCATTCGGATGATGCAGGCCGCTGATGGGTGTGATGTTGGCGCGATGCTTTTCCAACGACTTCAACGGCTCGCTGAACTCATAGCCGCGCCCCGCCTTCGTGATCTGCCAGGTGAGCACATTGACGCCATTCGGGATGTAAATGAAAACGCTGCGCTTTGGTTTGGCCGATGTGGCGGCTGCCGCAGCACGCAGCGGCCTCATGCAATCGAGCATGGGAAGTGCGATGGTGGCACCGAGTCCGCGCAGCATGTGCCGACGGCTGAGTAGCCAGTTCTGGGTGAGGATGTTGGGCATTCGCAAACATACGGCTGCGAAGGCGTCATCTAACACGGTTGGTAGAAGGCGGTGAATCCGTGGCTTAGACCAGTTCTCGAAAAGAATGTCTAAAAAGGCGCTGTACTTTTTAGAATCTTGGTAATCAATAGAAAGCGTGGGCCGTCCGCGCACAGAACTGAACTTTGAAAACGCGACTCTCGAAGAGGTTC